>WNGL01008093.1_pt1 | contig 20448 bp, 21 predicted proteins | sample 5400591 | NCBI WGS metagenome assembly WNGL01 (sample SAMN13153377, study PRJNA577476) | soil metagenome | isolation source: 80 cm soil or saprolite under Garry oak tree replicate 1 | place: USA:California | collected 2016-06-15 | reverse complement strand
GCCGTCCGCGAGATGGATGCCGTGGTTGCGGGCCAGCGCCTCGATTTCCTCGGCTTCGATCAAGGTGAGGTCGCGGCCGGGGCTGTCGCCCTCTTCCCGATGGTTGCGGTCGCCCGCGAGGCCCACGCCCGCGACCGCGGCGACCGTCTCGAGGGGCCGCACCGGCCCGCCCTTGACGTCGGCGATGTGGATGAGCTCGACCGTGCCTGTCACGTGCCGGGCAATTATCGCTGCAGCGGCGGTCAGCGCCTGAACAGCCGGTCGTACTCAGGGAAATAGCGCTGGATCACCGGCAGGTCGAAGCTGCGCAGGATCGACTCGGGCGGCTCGCGTTCGAGGAGGAAGTCGAAGCTCCGCGAGACGAGGTCTTCGACCGCCGCATCGTCACCGCCTGAGCCCCAGCGCTCCAGGTCGGCGGGATGCACCCTGACCTCGTATCGGTTTTCGTGGCCCTCTGTAAGCACGATGACAGCGCAGGTCCACAAGTCTCCTTTACGCTCCGCCCGCACCTCGACCATCTGACCAGATTAGGAACCGGAGAGCGGCTGGCCGTGGTTTTATTGATTACTTAACAAATGGCCGGAGTCGTTGACGACAATTTGAGGATGTCAGGCCTCGACTGGCGCTCTCTGCCGGGTGCCGTGCTCCTGTACGACCAGGCCGGAGTGGTCACCGACGCCAACCAGGCGGCGTGCGAGCTTCTCGGGGTCTCGCGCGCCGATCTCGTCGGGGCTTCCGCGGAGAACGCCGGCTGGCTCATAGCCGACACCCCGGACGGGCCGATGAGCGTCCACCCCGTCGTCGCCGCGATCAAGACCCGCCTGCCTGTCGTCGGTGTGGTTGCCCGGGTGATGCGACCGGACGGGCTCAACGTCTGGATCCAGGTCGACGCCGTCCCGCGGCTGTCGCAAGGCGAGGTGTCAGGCGTCACGGCCGCGGTCACGGACGTCAGCCACCTGATCGCGCGGAGCCGGATGAGCGGACGCAGCGGCGGCGACCACATCGTCGACGCGGTCACCGACGTCCTGGCCCAGGCGCGACTCGAGCCCCTGGCGATCCTGACGAACGTGACCAAAACGCTGAGCCGAATGCGTCCCGGGATCTGGGCCGCGGCGGTCATGGGCAAGGACCCGGAAACGATCCGCGTGATCACGGCGGACGAGGGCGATTCGTCGACCGCCGCCTACATCGAGGCCATGCAGCGCTCGGGAGCGGTCAGCACGACGCCGATCACGTCCCGGGTGATCGAGTCGGGCGAGCCGCTGCTGTTGCCGAGCGTCTCGCTGGAAGGCCTCCAGAGCATGCTCAACGACGAGGTCCGGAACTACATCGGCAGCCACCCTGTCGGGGACCTCGCCGCGACTCTGGGCGTGATGGTCGTCCCGATGCATGCGCGGGGGGCGATCATCGGTACGCTCGGGCTGTTCGAGCGCCGCGGCTCGAATCCCCTGACCGAGAAGGACCTGCTCTGGGTGCAGGCGATCGCCGACCGCACCGGTCTGGCGATCGAGAACGCCCAGCTTTACGAGGACGCCGTCCAGCGCCTCGACCGCCTGACCGCGCTGCAGGGCGTGAGCCTGGCGGTGAGCGCCAGCCCTGACCTGCGACTCACGCTCAAGGTCATCCTCGACCACATCACCGCCCAGCTGAAGGTCGACGCGGCCGACGTCCTCCTGCTGGACGAGACGGACAACCAGCTCGCGCTCTCGGCGAGCACCGGCTTCCTCGCCACCGCCGTGCTCGACTACCGGTTCCCCGTCGACGAGGGCGTGCCCGGGCAGGCGATCGCGGGCCGGCGGATCGAGACGGTCACCGCCCTGAGCGCCTTCTCGCAGTTCCGGCGACGGTCGCTTTTCGCGCGAGAGGGCTTCCGAAGCTATGGCGCCGTGCCGCTGATCAGCCGCGGCAAGCTGCTCGGCGCCCTGGAGGTGTTCCACCGGTCGCAGCTGACGCCGGACCAGGAGTGGCTCTCCTTCCTCGACGCCCTCGGCAGCGTGGCCGCGGTGGCGATCGACAACGCCGCCATGCAAGAGCGGCTGCGGCAGGGCCGTGGCCTGAACGAGCCGCGGCGGCCGCGGCGGCCGCCGCCGCAGATGAGCGGGGTCGAGCGGGAGATCCTGCGCATGGCGGTCGAAGGCATGACCAACCGCGAGATCGCCACCAACGTCCACCTGAGCCAGAACACGGTGAAGTTCCACATGCGCCAGCTCTTGCAGCGCACAGGAGCCTCCAACCGGACCGAGCTGGCCCACCAGGCCGCGAAGGAAGACTGGATTTAACCCGGCGGATTAACAAAACTACCCGGTCGGGTAGCGGATTAGCCCTACGGAGCTATCACCGCTAAGCAAACACTTCTTAATCTTGCATCGCAAGGGAGCGTGGGCTGTTAAGTGTCGGTGCTCATCAAGCGATCGCGGGTCGGCGTCGAAAGCACGTCTCCCGACAACCCCCGCCGCCACATCCTCACCTCCGCGGTCCTGATGGCCAACCTCGCGCTTGCCCTTGCGCCCGCGGTGATCGGCATGCTCGCCCTGGTCGGAGTGCTGCGGTGAAGCTCCAGGACGGAGCCATGCTCGGCTCCTACAAGATCATCGAGCGCATCGGGCGCGGCGGCATGGCCAGCGTCTACCGCGCCTACCATCCCGCGCTCGACCGGTACGTCGCGATCAAAGCCCTGCCCGACTTCTTCGCCGACGACCCGCTGTACCGCGAGCGGTTCCAGCAGGAGGCGAGGTCGGTTGCGCGCCTCAAGCACCCGAACATCCTCGAGATCTACGACTTCGGCTACGAGGACGGCCTCGCCTACCTCGTGCTCGAGCTCGTCGAGGCAGGCACCCTGGCCGACAGGCTTGGACGCCCGCTGGAGCTTCGCGACGCCCTCGGCATCCTCGACCAGCTTGCCGGCGCCCTCGACTACGCCCACCGCGAGGGCATCCTCCATCGCGACATCAAGCCCTCGAACATCCTGCTCCACCGCGATGGCACCCCGGTGCTGGCCGACTTCGGGCTGGCGAAGATGGCCGGCTCGGTCCAGCGTTTGACCAGCTCCGGCACAGTGATGGGCACCCCCGAGTACATGTCGCCCGAGCAGGCGGCCGACGAGCCCCTGACCGCGTCCTCGGACCTGTATTCGTTCGCCATCGTCGCTTACGAGATGCTCACTGGCCGCGTGCCCTTCCAGGCGGACACCCCCGCCGCCACGCTGCTGTCTCACGTCACCAAGCAGATGCCGCCCACGCGCGAGCTGCGCGGCGAGCTTTCGGCGCACGTCCAGGGAGTTCTCCAGCGCGCGCTGGCCAAGCGCCCCGACGAGCGCTACCCGTCGGCCGCGGCGTTCGTCGCGGCGCTCAAGCCGGCCGCCTGGCCCGCGCGGCGAGGCGAGGTTGCTTCCCCCTCGCCCGCCGAGCGGCGCCTCGCGCGGCCGGAACGTGTCCCCATCGTCCTGGTCGTGGACGACGGCGAGGCCAACCGCGACCTGATCGAGGCCTGCCTCGCCGGCGTCGACTGCCAGGTGCGCACAGCCGCCGATGGGACGAGCGCGTTGAAGGCGATCCAAGCGTCGCCACCAGACCTCGTCCTCCTGGACGTTCAGATGCCGGGCATGGACGGCTTCGAGGTATGCGGGCGCATCAAGTCGAGCCAGGCGTGGCGGCTCATCCCGGTCGTGATGATCACATCGCTCGACGACACGAGCGACCGGGTACGCGCCCTCGAGGCCGGCGCCGACGACTACATGACCAAGCCGGTCGACCGGGTCGAGCTCGTCGCGCGCGTCACCTCGATGCTCCGCCTCAAGAACGTCTACGACTCGCTCGACAGCGCCGAGCACGTGATCTTCGCCCTTGCGGCCGCGGTCGAGGCCAAGGATCCTTTCACCGAGGCGCACACCCAGCGCGTCGCCGAGTCGGCGCGCGGGGTCGGCGTGCGGTTGGGCCTGGGCCCGTCGCAGCTGGAGACGCTTTACCGCGGCGGCCTGATCCACGACATCGGCAAGATCGGCATCCCCGAGGCGATCCTGCTCAAGCCCGGCCCGCTCAGCGCCGACGAGCAGGTCAAGATGCACCTCCACCCCATCATCGGCGAGACGATCGTCGCGCCCCTTCGCACGGGCGCCGGCCTGCTGCCCATCATCCGCAACCACCACGAGCATTGGGACGGAACCGGCTATCCCGATCGCCTCGCCGGCAAGTCGATCCCTCAGCTCGCGCGGATCGTCGCGGTGTGCGACGCCTTCGACGCACTTGTCAACGACCGTCCCTACCGGGCGCGCAAGACCGTCGAGGAGGCGCTCGCCACGTTGCGCGCCGGCGCCGGCTGCCAGTGGGACCCGACCGTGGTCGACCTCTTCGCCGCCGACGTGCGGACGCTGACGACGCAGGGCGCGGCCTAGATGACAGAGTTCGTCGCGTTCCTGCAAGAGGCGGTCGCAGTCGCTTTCGTCGTGCTCGGCATCGGCACGGCCTATCACTGGCTGCGCCGCCGCGACGGATCAATCGCCTTTCTGGCTCTCGCCATCATCCTGCTCGCCGCCGTCGTCGGCCTGGGCCGGGTGCAGGCGCACGTGCCGTTCACCATTCCGCTGCTCGGCGACGTCGAGCTGATCGCGTTCGCCGGCTCCGCGTACGCGCTCCTGCGCTACAGAGACGCGCTTATCCCCCTCCCCCGGCGCTGGCATGTCGCGGCGATCGCGTCGCTTGCGGCAGCCAGCGCTTTCGTCGTCGCGGCCGGGGCCGTGGGCACACCGCGCACATGGGCTCTAGCCATCGTCATCGTGTGGATCGCGGTGTGGTGCGTCTGCGTGCTCGAGCCGATCGTCCGGTTCTGGCTCGTCGCCCGGCGCGTGCCCGCGGTCCAGGCGTGGCGGCTGCGTTCGCTCAGCCTCGGATTCGGCGGCCTGGTCGGCGTGCTGCTGCTGGCGATCTCGATCGGTGTGTTCGTCCACCAGCCGGTGGTCCAGGTCAGCGTCGACCTGGTCACGCTCGCGATCGTCCCGCTCCTCTATGCCAGCTTCGCGCCTCCCGTGTGGCTCCGCCGGCAGTGGCGCGCCGAGGAGGAGGAGGAGCTGCGCGCGTTCATGGAGAACCTCCTCGTCACCGACGACCGCGACGCGCTCACGAGCCGCGCACTCGAGCTGGGGATCCGCCTCGTCGGCGGCGCCTCAGGCGTGCTCTACGACTCCGCGGCCAGGCCGACGGCCATACGCGGCATCTCCGAAGCGCAGGTCGAAGAGCTCGGCGCGCAGCTGCGCGAGATGCGCCGCGGCGTGAACCAGGTCACGCTCGCAGACGCCGCGACCGCTGTGCTGGCCATTCCGGTCGCGGGGCTCTCGGCCTCGGGCACTTTCGTGGTGCTCGCCGGCCCCTTCACCCCGGAGTTCGGCGACGACGAGCTGAGCCGCATGCAGCAGCTGATGAGCGCGTTCGTCACCGCCCTGGACCGCCGCCACCTGATCGTCCAGCTCGAGTCGGCGAACGCCGCCCTGCAGGAGGCGAACAAGCACAAGACCGTCTTCCTGGCCAACATGAGCCACGAGCTGCGCACGCCGCTCAATGCGATCATCGGATTCTCCGAGCTGCTGAGCGACGCGCGCGAGGGCCAGTTCGACACCGCCACGCGGACGCGATTCCTGAACCAGATCCTGACCAGCGGCAAGCACCTGCTCGGGCTGATCAACGACATCCTCGACCTGTCCAAGGTCGAGGCCGGGCAGATGGAGCTGCGGCTCCAGACCGTGGTGGTCAAAGACGCCGTCGACCAGGTGGTCAAGACGGTCGAGCCTCTCGTCTCCAAGAAGGACATCAGGCTCGAATGGAACGCCGACGGCGGCGGGCAGATCCTGGCCGACGCCGGCAAGCTCAAGCAGATGCTGCTCAACCTCCTCTCCAACGCGATCAAATTCACGCCTGAGGGCGGGACCGTGTCGATCGGCGTCAAGAGGACCGCTGACGCGGTCGAGTTCGCCGTCGGCGACACCGGGATCGGCATCGCGCCCGACGACCAGAAGCAGATTTTCCACGAGTTCCACCAGATCGACCACGGGCCGGGCCGCAAGCACGAAGGCACCGGTCTCGGCCTTGCCCTGACACGGCGGTTCGCCCTGCTCCACGGCGGCGACGTGCGGGTGAAGAGCGAGGTGGACAGGGGCAGCGTCTTCACGCTGGTGCTTCCGGTGCGCCGGGCCACGGTGCCGACCCTGAAGCCGCAGCTCGTACCGGCGGCCAACGGGCACGGACACGCGTCGGGCCCCCTCGTGCTGGTCGTCGAGGACGATCCGGCCGCGGCCGAATTGCTGACCCGCCAGCTGGTCGGCGCCGGTTACCGCGCCGAGGTCGCGCGCACGGGCAACGAGGCGCTGGAGAAGGCGCGCCGGCTGCAGCCGGCGGCGATCACGCTCGACATCATCCTTCCGGAGGTCGACGGCTGGGAGGTGATCACGCGGCTGAAGAGCGACGACCTGACCAGCGGCATCCCGATCGTCGTCGTCAGCGTGGTCGACAACCCTGAGCTCGGCATGTCGCTGGGCGCCATCGACTACTTCGTCAAACCCGTCGACGCGAGGCTGCTCGTCAACCGGCTGAACCAGTTCAACCTTGAGCGTGCGCCAGGACAGGAAGAGATTCGCGTCCTGGTCGTCGACGACGAGGCTGCCAACCGCGCGTGGCTGACCAAGACCCTCGAGCCCGCGGGCTTCACCGTCGTGCCTGCCTCGGGCGGGCGCGAGGCGATCGAGCTCGCCAAGTCCATCAAGCCTGACTTCGTGCTCCTCGACCTGATGATGCCGGAGGTCACCGGCTTCGACGTCGTCGAGGCCTTGCGCTCGGACGAGGCTACACGCGACGTGCCGATCATGGTCCTCACGGCAAGCCACCTGACCGAGGCGGACAAGCGACTGCTCAACGGCAGGGTGTCGCAGATCTTGAGCCGGGGCTCGGTGGCGAACTCGGACATCGTCGGCCTGCTCAAACGTGTGGTCGCGCACCGCAACGGTGCGACATGAGCGAGCGAAGCCGGATCCTCGTCGTCGAGGACAACGAGGCCAACCAGATGCTGACACGAGCGGTGCTGGAGCTGGCAGGCTTTGAGGTCGAGGTCGCCGGCTCGGCGGCCGAGGCGCTGGAGCGGATCCGCGAGCGCCGGCCGGACATGATCCTGATGGACGTCCAGCTTCCGGGCCAGGACGGGCTCTCGTTCACCAAAGAGCTGAAACGCGACCCGGCGTACGCAACCATCCGTGTCGTGGCCCTCACCGCGCACGCGATGCAGGGCGACCGGGAGATCGCGCTGCGCGCCGGCTGCGTCGGCTACATCGCCAAGCCGATCGACACCCGCACGTTCGGCGCGGTCGTGAGCCAGCTGCTGCGGATGGCAGACGGCGACCGGCGCGTGGCCACGCAATGATGGTGCGCATACTGGTCGCGGACGACGATCCGGCGAGCGCGGAGCTCCTGACCTACTTCCTCGAGTCGAAAGGCTTCTCGGTCACGACCGCGCCGGACGGCAACCAGGCGCTGGAGATGGGCGCCACCGGCGAGTTCGGGCTCGTGATCCTCGACGTGCACATGCCGATGTACGACGGCGTCGAGGTCCTCGAGATGCTGCGCAAGCGTCACATCCTTCATCCCATCAAGGTCATCGCCCTCACCGGCGATTCGTCCGAGCCAGTGCGCAAGGCGCTCGAGGGCGGACGGATCGACGCATTCCTCACCAAGCCGGTCGACCTCGACCTCCTGCACCAAGAGGTCGAACGGCTGACGGCCGCCTAGCCATGGCCGTGCACGCGCTGCTGCCGGCGGTCGAGGACGGGATCCTCTACGAGGCCACGCCCTGGGTGCTGCTCGTCGGCCGCGACTGGTTCGGGCGGGAGAAGGTGCGCCGCACGCTCGAGGAGGCGGGCTGCGCGGTGGAGATCGCGTCCACCGCGGACGAGGCGCTTTTCTGCCTCGCGGTGATGACGCCCGCGCTGATCATCATTGAGGACGTCGCCGCGTCACCACGTGCGGGTGACTTTCTGGATCGTGCGCGGCTGATCGGGGTCGATGCCGCGAGCGACCGCGACGTCGTGCGCGAGCAGCTGGCCAAGTACCGCCAGCGGGATCGGAGTCAGCTCTTCGGGGAGGCCCGAGACGTCGAAGAGATGAAGGACCTCCGCCCCCTTCGCCTCGAGCCGCGTCCGGACTGACTCGAGGTCGGCGGCGACCAGGCCTCCGCCGTCGACGATCAGGACGGGCAAGCCCGCCTCGGCGATGGCGATAGGTCCGTGCTCGAAGTCGGCGACCGACCAGGCACGCGCGAGCACGTAGCTCGTCTCGCTCAGCTTGAGCGCGATCTCCTCCGCGGTCGAGAAGTTGAAACCGCGACCGAGCACGACCGCCCGCGGACCCATCAGCGGCTGCACGAGCGCGTCGAGGTCTCCCTGGCGGTCGAGCGCGAGGCTGATCGCCGCGGGCACCTGCGCGAGGGCGGCGTCGAACGAGGGATCGGGGTCGAGGGCCTGCGAAAGCAGGGCCATCGCGAGCACGCTGGCGGTGTAGGTCTTCGAGGCGGGCACGCTCACCTCCGGACCGGCCTCCAGCGGCAGCACCAGCCCGGCGGCGCGCGCTAGCTTCGAATCGGCGACGTTCGTGATGGCGAGAGTCATGCACCCCTGGCGCCGCGCCTCCTCGATCACGGCGATCACGTCGGGCGACTCGCCCGACTGCGAGATGCCGATGACGCATTGGCCGTCGAGTCGCGGCGGTCGCGCGTAGTGCGTGAACAGTGACGGAGCGGCGAGAGCGACGAGGGCGCTGTTTCTCACGCCGAACAGGTACTTGGCGAAGAGCGCCGCGTGGTCGGAGCTTCCGCGCGCCGCGATCGTGAACCCGCGCGGGGTCTCCTCGCGGATGCGTTCCGCGATGCGGTCCGCCGTCTCGCGGCCGCGTACGAGCAGACGCGCCGCGACCTCGGGCTGCTCGGCGATCTCGCGCCGGAACCGGTTCATCGCAGCAGCCCTTCGGCGAGACGCAGCGCGCCCGCGACCGGGGGTTGCTCGAGCCGAATGCACTCGACCGGGATGAGGGCGCGCACCTCTGACTCGAGGCCTTGCTGGTTCAGGAGGAGCCCTCCGGCGAGTACGACCGGGCCGTCCGGGCAGACGTCACGCAAGGGCAACGCCAGTTCCGCCAGGGCCACAGACGCGCGGTCGATGATCTCGCGCGCGCCCTCGTCCTCGTCCGCGGTGTCGAAGACCGTCGCGGCAAGCGCGGCCCACTGCATCGGTTCGTGCCTGTCGTGCAGGCTCGCGAGCATCTGCTCCGGCGCCTGGGCGCCGCAGGCCGCAAGCATCGCTTCGCCGAGCTCGCCGATGCCGGCGCCGCTCTCGGCCCGCGTCATCACGAGGCGGGCGGCCTCGCGCGTGATCCATACCCCGCCGCCCTCGTCACCGACCAGCCAGCCCCAGCCGCCGCGGCGCGATTCACGGCCGTCCGGCGCGCGCGCGTACGCGACGGTGCCCGTGCCGGCGATCAGCGCGATGCCGTCATCACGGCCGGCCGCGGCGAGCACGAGATGCGCGTCATGGACGACGCAGGTGCGGCTGGTCGGGTACCTGCGGGCCAGGAATTCCTGCAGCCTGGCGCGCGCGTCCGGCGTCTCCGCCCCCGCCGCGCCCGCGCAGCACGCGTCGGGATGCACGTCGCCGAGCTGACCGAGAAGCGCGGCAAGCCGCTCGTCGACCACGTTTCGATCGACGGTGGCGACGTTGGCGCCAGGCCCGGTGACGTCAAGGATCTTTGTTCCGGCGTGCAGCCGCGCCCGGCTGGAGGAACCGCCGATGTCGAGCCCTAGGAGGATCGCCGGAATTTGACTGCTCCTCGGATCATCGTCAGCCGGGGGCGCATGTCGGCGTCGAGGACGACGAGGTCGGCGCAGGCGCCCTCGCCGATGCGCCCGAGCCGGCGCTCGCCGAGCACCCGGGCCGGCGTCGCTGTCGCCAGGCCGATCGCCCGCGCGGCGCTCATGCCGGGCAGGCGCGCCATCAGCCGGACCAGGTCGGGCATCGTCGCCGCGCTGCCAGCCAGCGTGCCGTCCTGCAGCTTGACCACGTGCCCGTCGCTGATCACCGTCCGTCCCGAGAGCGTGAAAGTGCCGGCCGGCTCGCCCGCGGCGGCGACCTGGTCAGTGGTGAGGGCGATGCGCGACGCGCCCTTGACGCGCACGAGCTGCTCGCACATCGCTGGGTGGACGTGCTCTCCGTCGGCGATCAGGCCGGTGGTGACGCGGGGGTCGAGGAGGAGAGCCAGCGCGATCCCCGGGCGGCGGTGATGGACGGGCGGCATCGCGTTGTAGACGTGCGTCGCGAAGGTGACGCCCGCCTCGATCGCCCTGCGGCCGTGCTCGAGATCGGCGCCGGTGTGCCCGGCGGAGACGACGATGCCGGCGTGATGCAGGCGCTCGATCGCCTCGAGCCCTCCTTTGAGCTCAGGCGCGAGCGTGACCAGGCGCGGTCTCGCCGCCAGGACGACGTCCACGTTTTTCGCGGTGGGCTCCGCCAGGTTCGAGCGCAGGTGGGCGCCGTGAAAGGAAGGGTTGAGGAACGGCCCCTCCACATGGGCGCCGAGGACGCGCGCGCCGGAAGCCTCGGCGGCCGCCCCGACCGCCGCGGTGAACTCCGCGCCGACCTCCACCGGGGCCGAGATGATCGTGGCCAGGAACGCGGTCACCCCGGTGGCGGGCAGCGCGTTGGAGATCGCCGCGATCGCGTCCGCACCGTCCGCCGCGTCATGCCCGGAGAAGCCGTTGACCTGCAGGTCGATGAACCCCGGCACGATCGTCTCGCCAGGTTCAGCGTGGATCTCGTCGTCGGGGCGCTCGGGCGGCCGGCCGGTGCCGACCCACGTGATCACCTCGCCCTCGACCAGCACCGCATCGAAGCCGCCGGCCCCGTGCAGCGAACCGCGAAGCAGCGTCCTCATGCCCTCTGCACCTCGGCGAGTACAGCCCGGATGTCGCCACCCGCGGCGTGCAGCCGCTCGCGCGCCTCCTCGAGCGACACCCCTGACAGTTCGGCGACGATCCGCGCCGCGCGCTCGCGCAGCTTCTCGTTGCTGGCGACGACGCCTACCATGCGTCCGCGCCGCGTGCGACCAAGCCTGGTGAAGACCGCTGTGCTCAGCATGTTGAGCACGAGCTTCTGCACCGTGCCCGCCTTCAGGCGCGTCGAGCCCGCGATCACCTCGGAACCGGTCTCGACCTCGATGGCGATGTCCACGCCGCGAGCCATGCGCGAGCGGGCGTTCGACGTGAGGGAGACAGTGAGCGCGCCGCGTGCGGTCGCCTGCTCGAGCGCCCCGATGACGAAGGCGGTTCGGCCGCTGGCGCTGATCCCGACCGCGACGTCGGCCGGCCCGACCCCGCCTTCACGGGCGGCCTGGTGTCCGGCGGCGCGGTCGTCCTCGTCCTCGTCGGTGACGGTGTGCGCCTGGACCGCGTCTTCGGCGACGCCGAAGGTGGCCGGGCATTCGGCCGCGTCCATGGCCGCGACCCAGCCGCTGGTGCCGGCGCCGAAGTAGTGAAGGCGGCCACCGGCCCGCAGGCGGCCGGTGATCGCTTCGACCGCGCCGGCGATGCTCTCCAGCGCCGGCCGGACGGCCTCGACCGCCTTGCGGTCTTCGGCGTGCATGAGGGTCACGAGCTCGAGCGCCGTGAGGTCGTCCAGCTGGTCGGCTTGCGGGTGCAGGTCCTCGCTCATGGCCTCATCACCGCGGCCGCAGCCTCGGCGCACACGCGCGCCGAGCCATGCGTGGCCATGTAATTCTTCGCGGCCTCGGGGCGGCAGATGGGCACGCCCATCTCGACGACGACGGCGTCGGGATGGAGGTCGAGGAGGGAGGCCGCTTGCGCCTGGTTCTCGGGCTGGCGGTGCAGGTCGCGGACGGCGATGACGAGCCTTCCCGTCTTCTCCGTGATGCGGACTCCGCGCGCGGCGAGGGCGTCGGCCATGCCCCACGGCACCTCGCCCGCCGCGATCGAGCTCGGCGATTCGAGTCGAATCACGACGGCCTCGGCGCCGATCGTCACGTTGCCCTCGGCGCGGATGGCCCGACTGGCGACAAGCCGGGCAGCCGGTTCCAGCGGCTTCGCGGCGGACTTCCCCGCGAGCGGGGAAGACCTGAGCGCCGCCATCTCCAGCCCGTCCGTCACGGCGACGCCATCGAAACCCAGCTCGTCGCGCAGCAAACCGGTCATGACCCTCGAGCTGATAGTCGCCGGGTGCAGGTCGAGGGACGGGACCACGATGTGCGCGCTCATGATCGCCCTGACGCCCGCGCCTATCGCGGCCTTGAACGGCGCCAGCTCCTCCTTGCCGACTGGAAGGGCGAGGTGCGAGTCCACGGACGTGTCGCCGTGCCCAGGAAAGTGCTTGGCGCATGCGGCCACGCCCGCGCCCTGCATGCCTCCCACCCACGCCGCGGTGTGTTCGGCGACGGCGGCCGGGTCGGAACCGAACGACCGCACCCCGATGATCGGGTTCCGCGGGTTCGTGTTCACGTCCGCGACCGGCGCCAGGTTGAGGTCGACGCCGATCGACGCGAGCCTGGCGCCCATCTCGGCGGCGACCTGTGCCGTCAGGCACGGATCGCCCGCGGCGCCGAGAGCGAGGTTGCCCGGATAGCGGCTGCCGGTCCTGGCGTCGAGCCTGGTGACGTCGCCGCCCTCCTCGTCGATCGCGACCACGACGCCGGGCCGCTCGGCATGAAGGGCCACGTTCAGCGCGCGTACCTGCTCGTCCGACTCCACGTTGCGGCCGAAGAGGACCACGCCGCCGAGGCCCTGCGCGACGCGCCGCCGGACCCAGCCCGGCGCGATCGTGCCCTCGAAACCAGGCAAAAGGCAGCGCAGGGCGAGGCCTTCGACCGAGGTCATCCCTTCACCGCGCCCGCGGTCAGCCCCCCGGCCAGGTAGCGCTGCAAGATCAGGAAGAATGCGACGACCGGCAGCCCGGTGAGCGTCGCCGCCGCCATCAGCGGCCCCCACTCAGGTCCGTGGTTCGTGGTGAACGACGCCAGCCAGACCGTCAGCGTCTGGTTGGTCGGGCTGGATAGAAGGACGTAGGCGATGATGTACTCGTTCCAGGCCTGGATGAAGCCGAAGATCGCGGTCGCCACCAGGCCGGGGCCGACTAACGGGAACGTGATCCGAAAGAAAGCCCCGACCCGCGTGCAGCCGTCGATCATCGCCGACTCCTCGAGCTCCACCGGGATGTTGGCCACGAACCCGCGCAGCGTCCAGATCATGAAGGGCAGCACGACCGCCAGGTAGATCGCGATCACTCCGGGCAGCGCGTCGACCTGGCCCGCGGTGTCGAGGAGCATGTAGAGCGGGATGATCAGCGCGTTCAGCGGCACCATCTGGACGCCGATGATCATCACGAGGTATGCGGTGCGTCCCCGGAAGCCGAAGCGCGCCGTGCCGACCGCGGCCAGGAACGCGACGAGCAGCGCGAGCGCGAGCATGACGGCGACGATGACCAGGCTGTTGCGGACGTCGTCGAGGAAGAACGGCCGGGCGATCGCGTCCTTGAAGTTGTCCAGCGTGAAGGGGGCCGGGAACCACTTCGGCTCGAGTGTGAGGATGTCCCTACCCGGCTTGAACGCTGTGATGACCATCCAGTAGATGGGAAACAGCATCACGACCGCCACAGCAATTCCAGTCACGTCGAATACGAGCTGTTTGATGCCGCGAGGGACTGTGACTCCGACGGTGGCCTGGGTCTTTACGTTCGCCCGCCCAGCACGAACACCCTGGGCCGCCTCGGGCACGATCACGCGATCTCCGCCTGTCTCACGGTCTCCCTGACGTAGACGAGCGTGACGATGATCAGGACGAGGACCAGGAGGACCGCGATCGCCGCGCCGATGCCGTACTGCGTGACCCCGAACGACTCCCGGTAGGAGTAGATCGCGATCGTGTAGTAGTCGGAGCTCGGACGCTGGTTGAGGAGGATGTAGATCTGGTTGAAGACGCCGAAGTTCCAGATTGTGGAGAGGCAGATGACGATCAGGAAGATCGGTTTGAGCATCGGGGCGGTGACGAATCGGAATCTCTGCCACGCTCCGGCGCCGTCGACCTGCGCCGCGTCGAGCAGCTCAGCCGGCACCTGGAGAAGCCCGGCGTACACGGTTATCGTCACAAATGGGATCGCACCCCAAACCACGATGACGACGAAGACCGTCCAACCCTGGAGGGGGTTGTCGAACCAGTTGTGGTGGATGAAGTTCCCGACGTGCACCTGGGTGAGCAGGTAGTTGATGACCCCGAACTCGTAGTCGAACATCCACTGCCAGATGTCCACAGTCACGACGACCGGCGTGGCCCAGACGAACACGAGAGCGCTCATGACGATCACCCGGACTGCGCGACGCACTTTGAGCAGGAGCAGCGCGATCAAGGTGCTGATGACGACGGTCAGGGCGACGCAGGCAAAAGTGAACGCTAGCGAACGGAAGATGACCTGGTGGAAGAGAGGGTCGGCCAGGATCCCCTGGTAGTTGCCGAGTCCCACCCACTCGCCCTGGTGCGCGATCAGCTCTCGCAGGCCGTAGTGCTGCAGAGAAAGCCAGATGAGCATGCCGAGCGGGAAGGCAAGGATGCCGGCGATCACCGCCACGCTCGGCGTGATCAGGGCATAGGGAAAGAGCCGGCCGCGAAGCCACTGCCGCCTGAGAAAGGAGGAGGCCGGTTCGAGGTCGGGCGCGTCAGCCGCCAGTCCCATCGAGCCAGCCCCCTTGTTATCGAAGTGTTAGCCGCCGCCGTTCAGGATCGTGGTGATCCTGTTGCTCGCGGCAGTCGTAGCGGTCGAAATGTCCTGCTGCTTGGTGAATATCTTGACGAGCATGTCGGGGAGCACGTTCGCGCTCTCGACGCTCGCCCAGTTCTGAGAGTTGGGCACGAACTTGCTGTTCTTGGCGGCGTTGTAGAAGGTCGAGTTGATTCCAGTGCCCAGGTTGAGCATCGAAGTCGTGTTCGGGATGACCCCGCCCACGGTCGCCATCTCAGCCATGTGCTTGTTGCCGGTCAGCGAAGCGATCCAGGCCTGAGCGAGGTCCTGGTGCTTGCTCTTCGCGGAGATGCCGAGGTCTGATCCGCCGAGGAACACCGGGGCGGTCGAGCCCGCGTTGTGGCTCGGGATCGGGAAGGCACCGAGCTGGTCCTTCAGCGCCGGGTTGCCGGACTTCGCGTCCAGGATGACGCCGACCTCCCAGCCGTTGGCGATGATCATCGCGATGTGGCCCTGAGCGAAGGCCGCGTCCTGCTTGGCCTCGTCGCCCGACTTGTCGGCGCGCGAGAGCTTGCTCACGAGGTTCTGGAGGGTGGTCAGGCCCTGCTGCGCGCTGGGCTGATTGAGGGTGCCGGACCACTTGCCGCCCGACTGGGCGGCGATGTCGCCACCGAAGTCCCAGACGAAGGGCAGCGCGGCGTACCAGTACTTGCCTGGGAAGTAGAGCGCGGAGAAGTTCGGGTCGGAGGCGTGCGCGGTCATGAGCTTCTGGCCGACGGTCAGGAGACTGTCCATGCTGTCAGGAGGCGCGACGCCCGCGGCGGCGAAGAAGTCCTTGCGGTAGATGATGGCGCGGCTGCCGGCGTAGTACGGCACGCAGTAGAGCTTGCTGCCCTGGGTGCAGGAGTCCGTCAGGGACTGCAGCCAGGTCGCGGAGTTGTCGAAGCCGGCCTTCTTGCCCGTGATGTCAAGCAGCGCCCCGGCCGCGGCGTACTTGGCCACCAGCGTGTTGCCGAGCTCCATCACGTCGGGCGGGTTGCTGCCCTGGAACGCCGTGTCGAGCTTGGTCGTGACGTCGCTCCACTGCTGGATCTCGACTTTGACGGTCACGTTCGGATACTTCGTCTTGAAGTCCGCGTTGACCTCGTCGATGACGCTCTGCGGAGCGCTTCCGTTCATGAGCCAGACCGTGAGCGTGCCCGTCTGGTTCGACGAGTTGTTGTTGCTGCCCGTGGAGCCACAGGCCGCGGCAACGAGCGTGAAGGCGACCGCGATGAGGGTCACCCAACGTTTGCGTAGGTTCATCTGGCGTTTTTCCCCCTATGTGGTGAATGCGGCGCGGGAGCGCCATCTTGTTGGTCGCCTCGACGTGCCCTCGCCGCTCCTGGCGCACGCAGGGCGCCGGCCGAGCGCCCGTTGCGGCTTCGCTGCGGTACGAGGTCGGCGACCAGGCGATAGCGGTCGCCGCGATAGATGGAGCGGACGAACTCGACGATCCGCCCTGACTCGGAGACGGTCGTCCGCTCGAACAGGAATGCAGGCGAATGGAGCGGGACGTTGAGCACCTCTGACTCTTCCTCGCTCGTCACGGTGGGTTCGATGGACTGGGTGCCGCTGGCGATCGTGATCCCGTAGCGGTTGCGCAGCAGCTCGTAGAAGGAGTGGTCCTCGAAGTCCTGCCGGGTCAGGCCCGGGACGAGCGATTCGGGGACGTGCAGGACTTCCATCGCCATCGGCTGCGAGTCCGCGAGCCTCAGGCGCTTGACCCTGAAGAGCCTTGCTTCCGGCGACACGCCGAGCCTGTGCGCAAGCCGTGCGCCCGCGGTCGTGGAGGTGAGCTCGATAGTTCGGCTCCCGGGGGTCATCCCGCGCCGGCGCATGTCGTCGCTGAAGCTCGTGAGCGTGAGCGGCTGGGCGATCTTGGGCTCGGTGACGTAGGTGCCGCTGCCGTGGCGGCGGTCGAGGTAGCCGTCGCGGACGAGCTCGTCGAGGGCGGCGCGGACCGTGAGCCTGGAGACGCCGAGGTCGACGGCGAGCTGGCGCTCGGCCGGGATCGGCTGGCCGACGACGAGATTCTCGACGAGATCGAGCACGCGGTCGCGCGTCTCTTCCTGCTTACTCAAGTGGTACTACCCTCCCTGACCCCACGAGGCGGAAGTTAAGCACAAATCCGCCAAGTGGTCAATACCACTTTTTTCGAGTGCGAGCAGTGTGCCGTCTGTTAGGTATCCGCCCGCCGGGATACCGAACTGACGGGAGACGTGGCCTTAACTGGCTCGGTTGTAATTCCGAGCCAAGCTCAGGAGGCTGACTGGGTGGCTCCTGTTCCGCGAGTTCCAGTCGAGCTCACCACGGGACCGTTTGACCTCGTCGAGGCGCGCCGGCACGGACTGTCAAGAGCGCAGCTGCTTGGGGCGAGCTGGAAACGAATTGGACCCGGGCAATATGCGTCGCGTGCGATCGCGGATCAGCCGTTGGTGCTACTCCGAGCAGCATTGCGCCGTCTGCCAGACGACGCTGTCTTCTCCGGACGCACCGCTGCCTGGCTTCATGGACTTGACCAATCTTGTTCGCCAGTCGAGGCCATTGTTCGCGAGACATCGCATCTCGCCGGACTTGTGATCAGACAGTGTCGACTGCAGCCGGATGAAGTTGTGCTGCGCAAGGGGTTCCGCGCGACCTCTATTGTTCGCACCCTGGCCGACCTCGAGAGACGCCTGCCGCTTATTGAGGCGGTCGTCATTGCGGACGAGGCGCTGCACAAGAGGCTGCTCCGAGTCGATCAGCTCCGAGGAAGGGTGGCGGACCTCGCCGAGCCGGTGACCGAAAGCCCGATGGAGACCCGCTTGCGTCTCATGCTCGTCCTGGCCGGCCTACCCCGACCGCAAGCGCAGGTCACGCTCGGCGACGCCTCCGGGCTGTTCCTCGGCCGCGCCGACCTCTTCTATCCCGACCAACGGCTGGTGATCGAATACGACGGCGCCTCCCACCGCCAGAGCCTCGCCGCGGACAACCGCCGGCAGAACCGTCTCATCAACGCCGGCTTCAAGATCCTGCGCTTCACGGCATCCGATCTGAAGGGCGACGTTGCCGGAATCGTCCGCCGAGCTTTGAGTTGAGCGCCTTTCGCACCCGGTCATAGATAAGGACGCGAGCGGCAGGTAGTCTTTGCCGCCCCCGGGTTTACAGGTTGAGGCCGCTTGGCGCGGCCAATTCGCACCTACCTTGGAGGTCGGAAATGCATCTCATCGGGTTTCTGATCATGGGGGCCATCGCCGGCTGGCTCGCGGGCAAGATCATGAGCGGCCACGGCTACGGCATCATCTGGGACATCGTTCTCGGCATCGTCGGCTCCTTCATCGGCGGCTTCGTCTTCTCGCTCATCTTCGGCACGGCCCCGACGGGCTTGATCATCTCGTTCATCGTCGCGCTCATCGGGGCAGTCGTCCTGGTCGCGATCGTGCACATGATCAAGCGGGAGCCGATGCGGACCGCCTAGTAAGAGCTCTTCCGCAGCGTTTTTGACACGCGAGCGCCCTCCAGGGCGCTCGTCTTGTTTAATGAGCACCGCGTGCCCTCGCTGACCACGTTCCTGCTCTTCGCCCTGGCTACCTTCCTGCTGACCGTCTCGCCCGGCCCCGGCGTCCTCTACGTCACCGCCCGCAGCCTCTCCCAGGGCCGCGCCGCGGGCTTTGCCTCGATGCTCGGGATCGAGTCCGGCGAGGTCGTCTGGATCGTGGCCGCCGCCACCGGCGTGGCCGCGCTGCTCTCCACCTCGACCGCCGCGCTCGGCATCCTCCGCTGGGCCGGGGCCGCCTACCTCGTCTACCTCGGCGTCCAGCGCTGGCGGCAGGCCGAGGAGCCGCCGGCGCCTCGGCGCGCGGCGCTCGCCACGATCTTCGCCCAGGGCTTTGTCACGCAGATCTTCAATCCGAAGGTGGCCGTCTTCTTCGTCGCCTTCCTGCCCCAGTTCCTCAACCCGGCGCAGCCGATTCCTGCCCAGGTCGCCGCGCTCGGCGTCGTCTATGTCGCCGTCGCGGTGGCGGTCGACGCCGCGTACGTGCTCGCCGCGTCAGCGATCTCCAAAAGATTCCTCTCCAGCCGCACCGTCCAGAGAAGGACGGGCCGCGTGGCGGCCGCCACCTACGTCGCCCTTGGGGTGGCCGCCGCCGCGAGCGGGATCAAGAAGCCATGAGGATCCTTCTCACCACGGCCGGGCAGACGCCGGCCACCAGGGTCGAGAACATCACGAAATGCTTCAACGAGGCGCACGAGGCCGGCTTCTGGCTGGACATCGAGGCCCCCGACAAGGCTGACTACGACCTGCTCCAGGACGTCTTCAAGTTCCACCCGTTGACCATCGAGGACATTCAGCACCAGGACCAGCGGCCCAAGGTCGACGAGTACCCGGACTACAACTTCACGGTCCTCTTCGTCGCCGAATGGAGCCACGACGACATCGTCCTGCGCGAGCATCACCTCTTCGTGGGCCCCCACTACTTGATCTCGGTGCACCAGGAGCCTTCGCCGCAGCTCAAGGCGCTGCAGGACCGCATTCACAAGAGTCCCGAGCTCACGCACGGCAAGCCCGCGTTTCTCACGTACCTGGTGATCGACAACCTGGTCGACGCCAACTTCCCGGTGCTCGACAAGCTGGACGACGAGGTCGACGCGCTCGAAGACCAGATCACCGAGAAGGCGAACACCGAGCAGCTGAACCGCATCTACCACCTCAAGCACTCGGTCACCGACCTGCGGCGGTTCCTGGGCGCGCAGCGCGACGTGTTCCAGGCCCTGATCACGCACGGCATCCACCTGCAGCAGCAGGACATGACGCTGTACTACCGCGACGTCTACGACCACATCGTCCGCCAGTACGAGACCGTCGACTCCCTGCGCGACCTTCTGACCGGCGCCATGGACGTCTACCTCTCCACGGTCTCAAACCGCCTCAACCAGACCACCAAGGCCCTGACGGTCATCGCCAGCCTCTTCCTTCCGCTGAGCTTCCTCACCGGCTTCTATGGCATGAACTTCACTTACCTGACCCAGGTGCTCGAGACGCCTTACGCGGCGTTCGCGTTCGGGGTGGCCACGATGGTCCTGGCGACCCTCTTCCAGCTGTACCTCTTCAAGCGGCGCGGATGGTTGTGAGCGAATGAGCGACTGCTGCACGCCGAAGGGCTACCGCACGATCTTCAGCGAGCGCATGGCGCGAGCGGATGCGCGCCGCTACCGGCGCAAGGGTCTCGACACGACCTCGCGGCGCATCGTCGACTTCCTGAAGGCGCAGGGCGTCGAGGGCCGCACCGTGCTGGAGGTCGGCGGCGGCATCGGCGCGATCCAGCTCGAGCTGCTGAAGGCCGGCGCGGCGCGTGCGGTGAGCGTGGAGCTGACCCCGACCTACGAGGACGTCGCCCACCAGCTGGTCGAGGAGGCGGGCATGTCGCAGCGCGTCGAGCGAAAGGTGATGGACTTCGCCCAGGCGGCGGCCGAGGTCGACGCCGCGGACCTGGTGATCATGAACCGCGTCATCTGCTGCTACCCGGACATGCCGCTGCTGGCCGGCGCCGCGGCCGACCACGCGCGCCGGCTGCTCGTGATGAGCTATCCGAGGCGGGCCTGGTGGACCATCGCCGGACTGGCGATCGCCAACTTGATCTTTTGGGCGACGCGCCTGGAGTTCCACG
>WNGL01004323.1_pt1 | contig 20448 bp, 22 predicted proteins | sample 5400591 | NCBI WGS metagenome assembly WNGL01 (sample SAMN13153377, study PRJNA577476) | soil metagenome | isolation source: 80 cm soil or saprolite under Garry oak tree replicate 1 | place: USA:California | collected 2016-06-15 | reverse complement strand
GAGCGGCACCAGCATGGCCACTCCAGTTGTGAGCGGGGTAGCAGCGTTGCTGATTCAGAAGACGCCGTCACTGACACCCGACCAAGTCAAAGCCCGTTTGATGAAAACCGCTTGGAAGGGCTTCTCTCAATACACGACCGCCACGGACCTCTCCACAGGCATCTTGTATAACATCGAGCAGGACATTTTCGCAGTGGGCGCAGGTGCCGTGGACGCTTCGGTCGCGCTGGCCAATACCGATCTGGCCCCCTCGACAGTGGGTTCCGCTCTGTCACCCACAGCAACCTACAACTCATCCACGAATACCGTCTCCATCGTTAGCAGTTCCTCCGTGGTCTGGGGCAACTCTGTCGTGTGGGGAAACTCCGTCGTTTGGGGCAACTCGGTGGTTTGGGGCAACTCGGTCGTTTGGGGTAATTCCACCGTCGGAGACTCCAAATAATGAGTCCGGTGAGCAGGAACGTCGCCGGAGAAAAACTGATGCCACGAATCGCTAAAGCCTACATCGCACTGATCATCTGCTCTGGAACCACGGTCCTGCTCCTTGCAGCAGGATCGTGGTCATCCTCCAGCCTCCGACAATTTGCGATCTATCTTGGGCTCGCGGCAGTAGCGTCGACGCTCAAGATTCGAATCCCTGGTATAGACGGCACGATGTCACCCAACTTTGTCTTTCTGCTTCTTGGGATGGCATTTTGCCGGTTCTCCGAAGTGGCCGTGATCAGCCTGGCTGCCGGACTGGTGCAGTCGCTTTGGGCGGCGAAGCAACCGCGCCTTGTCCAGGTAGCCTTCAGCGCGGCTACCCTAATCCTCAGCGCCAGCGTCGCTTCACAGGCCTCGTATTTTCTTCTTGGGCGGAGCGCCCTGGATTCTCCAGTAGCGCTTGTCATTCTTGCAGGGAGCCTCTATCTGCCGTTGAATACCGCTCTCGTCGCAGCTGTGGTTGGGTTGGTGGAGGGTCGGCCCTTGGCGCAAGTCAGCCGTACTTGCTATGAGTACGCTTTCCCCTACTTCATGGGCGGGATCGTATTTGCCGGGTTGGTAAGCGGTGCGTTTTCGCGCTCCACAGTGTGGAAGGGCGCGATCGTGCTCCTGCCCATCGTGCTTCTCGACTATCTGTATTCGGTGAGCCGCAACGCGGTCGTGCCGCAGCCCGTCGTTGACTCGTCCGCGATCGAGGAGGAAGAACTCGTTGAGTGTACATAGTGGCTTTGCGTGCTTAGCGCAACGACCGATCGAACTCGATCCGCTCGTGATTCATTTCTCGACGAGAGTCGACTGGCTCGCAACGCACTGCCAGCCGCTTTCCACTTTTATCCAAGTGTCCGTAAAACGTCCCCGCCGCGAATAGCGTTTTCCGCCGATGGTTCCTTTTTCACGGTACACACCCGTCACAACGACGGTATTTGCATAGGCGTGAGCAAGCATCGCTTCATTTCTGATCTCGCTCGGCTTCTCTGGGCCGTTTTTTACACTTTCCAAGAACTCCGACTTCGTCCTCAAGCTGCCGTCAATGTCGACGTAGATGAAAGTTTCGGGGACGATCTGACCCAGTGCACGGACGTCCTTGTCCACTTCCGCCTGGTTCCATAACGTTTCAAGGGCCATGACCCTGGTTGCGTCACCTTTCGTTTCTGCGCTTTCTTGAGCCGTCAGGGCTGCTGTCAGACTCAGAAGCGCAGCCACAACGAATACGAGGGCCGTGCTTCTAATTGCCAGCAGATTTGAGAGATGGTTTTGCAAACCGAAATCGTTCCAGCTTTTCATTTCCTCTCCTCGAGCGAGATTTCGAGAATCGAAACAGCGAGATCCCGCGCTTCTTTCCAGGGGGTTCGTTTCCCGCGAGCCCAACTTTCTTTGAGGCCTCAAGTCTCCGTTCTACGAGAGTACGTCCTCCACCTTATGAAGTAGCTCCTCGCGTGAGAAAGGCTTCAGGAGGAAAAGACGGCCTGCCGCCTCACCAAGAATCTCAGCAGTAGAGGGCTCATAAGCTCCGGACATGAACAGCGCTCTCATTCGCGGATGAAGTTTCAGCAGGGCTTTCGCCAACTCCAGACCGTCGCCCGCAGGCATATCGATGTCGGTCAACAAGAGGTCAATCGGACCACCAAAGTCCCCGGCTGCTTGTAGGGCAGCGCGACTGTTCGCAGCGGGCAACACCGTGTAACCGGCAGCTACGAGTTTGATACAAACCAAATCCCGAATCGCGTCGATGTCCTCAGCGACAATGATCGTAATTTTCTGTCGTGAAAATTGTTGCATCTGAATCTCGATCCAACAGAACTCTGCTGCTCGCAAACCCATTGTGAAACGCCTGCTCTAGCTCTCCCTTTTCGTAATCTGCTCGCTCAGATCCCAGAAATCCTCCCAATCAAGGATCTCGAGTCCAAGGGCACCGCTCGCAACCCCAGCCTTTGTCACCCACGCCACTCGCCCGAGTGCCCGTCGTCCACTTTCTGGATTTTCAAGCCAGAGCGTTTCGCCTACTTCCCAAAGAATTCGGGTTTCGACGCAGGCTCCTCGCTTGCTGATGTTGATTGTCTTTGTCGATTCGCATACGCGCGTTGGATTCCTGGACCTATACAGTGCAACGTCCAGGACCGCTGGCTTCCTAGGATGTCGTTGTATCCGCTTCGAGAGTTCCATCGCCGCCATCGAAAGTTCAAGAAACTGCTCTCGCTGCGCTTCATTTAGGAACTTGGCATTCACCACCAGACTGGTTGTCTGCGTGATAAGTTCGGAGAGAAATGTAAGGGTGGCGGCTCCGTCGCTTTCGGATGCAAGAGTTGCGATGGAGCGCCCCCGGCATTCTGCCAGACGGCGGCAGGCAATTTCGTAAAAGTGCAAGCGACACAGCGGACGGCTGGAAAGACTAGCTTCAGCCGTATTGCTGCAGGCTGCCCAGCTGCATGGATTCGCTTGTGGTGGACGTACGGATTCGAGCATCACGTCCTTGAGACCAAACTCCGGCGCTCGGCGGGTGCCAATGTCCAAAGACGGATGCTGGCATTCGTGGGCCCAATCACTGCCCGTAACGGACGCAGCCTCTACATTGGATCTGGACTCGTTGTCCGACCACCTGCCTACACTTTCACTGATTGACCGACTTCGTAGGGCCCTACCAACGGTTGTTCCATTATGGGAATCAGCGAGATCCTGCGTCTATCCACTTCGCGCAATTGGGATGGAAATTAGGGAGAATTAACGTCACGCAGAACCTATGCGTTACCGAGACAGATTTAGCGGCCTTATGCTTCACGCGGAGACCGTCAGCTTCATGGGCGAAGAGACCCGCCACGTCGCAGGCGGCGCTGACTGATGTGCGATCCTCTGAAGTGAGAAGTTCAGCACGCACACGCTCGAGCCGAGTGGCTCGAAGAAATCGCATCGGGCTGCATCCACGGTGTTTGCGGAAGCTGAATTGCAATGCACGAGCGCTGACTCCGGCTACAACGGCGAGATCACCTAAGGAAAGCGCCTGATCCGCATGCTCACGGATAAATTCTTCTACTGCCCGCACCTGCCAAGGACCAGTGGAGGTCTCTCGATGCAGGATGCGGTTATAATTGTGAAGATGGCCGTCAATCAGGAGCGATATCAGCGAACGCTCCATCTGCCGGATACCCAGGCGTTCTGTGTAGTTCTTATCGAGTTCGAGGCACAATCCAATCACTTCGCGGCGGAACAATTGTCCAATGGCAGACTCCGTGTTCATACCTGGAGCGAACTTGATCCTCACGCCCAACGGATGCCCGAGGCGATTTTCCATTTCGCGTGCAACTGCTGCTTCATCGATTGCAAAACCCAGAATCTTGGAGAATTCGCTGGTCCTTATCTTGGCGACATCCTCCGGCGATTGAATAACTGTCCAGTCCCTGCTCAGCAGTACAGTTTCTCGAGCGAGACGATACTCGCAAGCACCATCGAATTGCATGCGAACCAAATACGTGCTGGGTCCGGCGCGGATGTCTAACCTACCCTGCCCAATCCAGTATCCCAGAGAAATGTCTGTTAAGCGTGCGTGGCTGAGGGAGCAATGGAACTTCTCCCTCGGGCTTGCGAGCTCCGCTTTGTGGTCGAGCATAGCGCGTGCCGTCGCTTCCGTCGCCTTATCAAAATCGTGTGTTTCAAGGAGAACGTATCGGCGCAGCAGAGGGGAGTTAATTGTTGAAGACATTCAAATTAGCCAAGCGGTGAATCAATTGGCGAGTATTCTCATTCAGCCTTCATAAGCAAGTCAATCGATTTGCCTAGCGTGATTTGCAACACAAATCCTTCAATCGCGCAGATCGGATAGACATCCGAAGCACGACGATAGAATCTTAACTCTATGACCGAGGCCGAGAAGTGCCAGGCGCGCCAGGTTGCGCATAAGCCTGGGTTCGGATGTCTTGGGGGTCCGGGATCTCAGTTTGCGTGGTCGATTCATCGAGACACCGAAGCAAGAAGCTCTCGGTACGATCATCAAGTTGCATCTTCATGTCCATGAACGTGAAATTAGGACACTTGGAGCGGTTCGGTATACAGAGTTCAGCAAGGGAATGGGGGATCGAGTTCACGGCGATGGGTGCCGAAGACCGGGTGCGGCTGGAGGCATTGACGCGTTGCGCTGCATAGCGACGCGTCTCCTTGCATCCATATCCCTCCGATGTGTCGCCGAGTGACTCATGCTGCGGATATTCTCACCGCCTCAGAGACCTCGATGCGCACGAGGGGCGTGCCTTGATTCATAGTTTGCGGTTTGCCCGTCATCGGGCCCCGAACTCTAGAAATTGAGGCTTCGTTTACAACTGCCAAATCGAGGGCTCGTTGAGTGGCAAGACGATTTAGAGACGGGGCTCGGTCCCTGAGGCTGTCCGCTTCTGGACGCAGCCTTCCACTAGCGGACATCCGGCGTGGCTCGCGCCTTCCATATTCACCGTGCATCACTTAGTGCTCTAGTTCGGAATTACGGTGACGTATTGGGAAGAGCGTCAGGCCGCGATGCGATGGGGATTTCTTCATCCGGGTCGGTTTGCGGGGGAATACCGAGCCAGATTCAGCGAGAGTCCCTCGGCGACGCTTCGCCGTTCCGTGTGATGGTCGACACGGGATTTAGTCTTCCGGAGTGAAGTCCAGTCGACCTCTAGATGTCTTGGAATCAGCCCTTTGGGGGACATTCAGAAACCCGAGGAGTATTACAGCCCGAATCATGGGACGCTAAGCGTTCGGTTGTTCCCCGAAGAGGTGGTTGTCACGGCAGTCGTGGAAAAACGGTGGAAAACCGCGAAAAAATGGAGTGTAACAGCACAAGGGGAGACGCACATTTTCATTCTCTGACTCGGTTGCCATCATGTTGCAATGTCGTTTTTGTGAGATCGTTCTCTTTGGCACCCGCACCACACCAGAGGCGATCTAGCGAGGAGTCCAAGACGGATGCGCGGTGAAAAGGCCATCTACCAAACCGATGTGGTAGGAAAGGAACAAACCAAAACCCAGGCTTAACAGACCAGAAGCAACCGCCATTCCACGATTCCAGGTGGCAAATTTTCCTATGGTAAAGGCAAAAGGCATGGCGATCAACGCGGTAATTAACATCATTCCAGCGATGGTGCCTAAGCCGAAAAGAAGAAGGTAAGCGATAGCCCACCACGGATCATGGATCGTCGTGATGACCAGCAGGGCCACAGCGGCTGAACCGGCCAGACCATGAACGATTCCGATGACGAGTGGACGCAAAACGTTGTAGAGACCCACTCCTTGTGACACCCGATCCAGCCAGCGCTTTGGCGTGCTGCTCTCAGCCCGTTGTTCTGCTTCTGAGTGGCGACACCTCGGGGCCGTCACATCGCTACTGGGTTCACTGGAAGCGGCGAACGCTTTTGAGCCTGGCGTGAATTTCTCCTGCAGCCAACTCAGTACGCCGGTCAAATTTAGCACGCCGAGGAGAATCAGCATCGCGGCCACCGCCAACTCCATCGAAAGGCCAACGCGCGGCGGTATGCTCACCTGAAAAAGAATGATGATGGTTCCAACGACAAAAATCGTGAATGTGTGGCCAAGTCCCCAAAGCACGCCAACAAAACCCGCCTTCACAATTCCCCGTTGCTTGGTGACGATCGTGGCGATGGCGACGACATGATCCGGATCTGTAGCGTGACGCATGCCGAGAAGAAACCCCAGAGCGAGAATCGCAGCAAATGAGAGCACTTCCCCTCCTTAGTAAGTTCAGCTAACCGCGAGCATTCAGAGACCTCGCCAATGGAAAATCAAGACCACATTCGAATCTGCACGAGGCCCGCAGCAATCAGGCCGCGCACCGCGATGACGCAGCCCAAAACGGTAATCGTCATCGCTGAGCCCATGGGAAGCCAACGTTGAACAAGCGGGCCATCAATGGGCAGACGGGACATCATGCGGCCGGCATACACAGCCGCCAGGCCCATAGCTATGAGCACCGCTGCAAGTCCAATGCTGAAAGCGACAATCAAGAACAATCCAAACCCCGTACGATGCAAGGCCACGGCGCTAAGCATCACAACCAAAGCGGCGGGACAAGGAACGATTCCGCCGGTCATCCCCAGAACGAGCAACTGCCGTGCAGAAATTGTGCTGCGGCGTTCTTGGCTCTCTTCCTGCGAAACCCTCGCGGCAGAACGGATTTCGTGCGAGTGCGTGAAGTCAGCTCCGACATAGAGTTTCAGGAATAGATAACACCCCATCCCAGCTATGAGGATTCCGGAAAGGACGCTAAGGAAGGGGTAAATGCGATCTGGCAGAATGTATTTCTGGGCGTAGAGTGTGACGGCTCCCAGCAAATAGACTCCCGCCGTATGTGCTATCGTCACAACCATTCCCAGAAGCAACGCGTGCCGCGCAGTGCCCTTCGAACCGATCAGGTAGGCGGCCACAATCGTCTTGCCGTGGCCCGGTTCGAGGCCATGAAGTGCGCCAAGTCCCGCGGCGAGGATCGCAGCGAGCAACACGATGCCAAGACTGAATTGTTTTGTGGTCATCAACTCAGTGAAGGAGTTGCGCGATGTGGTCTGCTGATTGGGTTTGAGCTGGATTTGACGGGAAGCCGCGGCCAATGGAGAAGCCACTGACGCGGACGTTGCGATAGAATTGGCAGCCGTCGGGGGAGTGACCGCGGCCTCATAAACGACCTTCGCGGTGACATCCTGCGGTGGGCTCTGGATCAGATCGGTGGGATAGTTCGCGAGCTGACCGCTGCGGTCGTGCGAAGGCGCGGAGCTGCTTTCCATGGAAACCCAGGCGCCCGGAGAAGCAATGACTTCCTTCCAACCCACGCGGCCGGGAAAATTCGCATCGTTATACTCGAGTTCGCAACGCGCGGCTCCGCACGCGTCACCCACCATCGCGCGATAAACGAGACCAAACTTCATGGTTGGAAGATTGCCAGCACCTTGGGTGAATAGTATGTCTTGCGAGCTGAGTTCCAAAGGGAGTGGCCGGCCGTTCAGCGTGAGCAGCAATCCGTTCCTAAAGACCTGCGCTCGCCTCAAGAGGTACGCCCGCACCCGGGGATCGTCCGCCTGCGCCACAAAGTCGTTCTGCTGCATCTCTTGAAACGTGGGAATTTCCGCCATATCGATCAGATAGTGCAGCTCGATGAATCCCTGCTCGATGTGAATTCCCGTGTAGTGGCTGATACTGAAATTGCCCATGGGATGGGCGAAGGTGGTCGGGGAAAGCAACAACCAGCAAGCAGTTAGCACGGCGAGGCGACGCAGGAGGGAAAGATTCTCATACATTGAATTCATGCGCTTATCCCTTCGATTACTTTCCATCGCTGGTTGGGTTCGCTCTGTTGTTCTGTTCCGCGGCGAGACTGGCCAGCGTCTCCCTAGCCGCCGAAGCCTGTATCGGATCGAACTGAGGGTTGAGCGCGAGCGCTCGTTTTAGATCGCCGTTCGCGGAGGCTCTATCCCCGACGGCCCGCGCGATCATTCCCGCGTGGTAAAACAACTTTGCGTCCTGCGTACCCAAGCGAAGCGCATCTTTGATGGCCGCCTGTGCCTCGGGGAGTTTCCCTGCTTTGAGAGCCGTCCAAGCCGCTGCGTCTGCCCCATAGATATCTTTTCGGACGGAGTATTCCTTGGCAGCATTCGCATAGGCCGCCTGTGGCTTGATATCGTGGTCGGCATGGAAAAGTGCTTGCTGGCGATTGTAGAGATTGCCTGATGCTTCGCTGAGCCGCGCGATGGCCTCGAAGAGCGCATACTGCGCAGCTGCCTCTTTGTGGCGTCCCGCAATCTCGTACAAGTCTCCCAACGCTGCGACGAATGCTGGGTCCGGAAGCAGACGAATGGTTCGTTCGTATTGCTCGATTCCACCCGTGACGTCGCCACGCGCGGCGCGAACGCGGCCGAGTGACGCCAAGGCGCGGTAGTAGTCGGGAAACGTAGTCAGCGCGTCTCGATCGTGTTGTTCCGCCGCGGCGTAGTCACCAGAGAAGAATGCGAGTTCCCCGAGTTGCCAGCGGCACCAAGCTACGGTCTCGCGGTGAGGAACGGGCATTGCCAGGGCAAGCGCAGTTGCATTTTGCATGTGGTTCAGCGCAGCAACCGTATCGCCATGGAGTACCGCTAACCTAGCGATACGTTGTTCCGTGGCAACGCGGGCGAGGCCCTGAAAGCCGCCCATTCGCTCCATTTTTCTGAAGGCTTCCCTTGCCTCATCGTATTCACCGAGCTCGAGCAGTGCATCACCGAGAATCTGTTGCGGATAGCTCTTCTCCGGCTCCAGCTCGGCCAATCGCTTGGCATGGTCGCGTGAAGAGGCGAATTCGTGCGAGGTGAACTCCACTTGTGCCAGCGCGGTCAGGCCGCCGGTGTTCTGCTCGGCAGGCAAGGTGGCGAGCGAGGTTCGAGCGGCATGAGAGGCGAGATTCAAATAGGCCAGGTCACCTGTTTCGCGGACACGCTGGAGGTAGTAACTCGCCAGCTTGTTATGAGCGATGAAATCTTCAGGATCACGTTGGATTCTCTTCTCAAGGAATCGAATCGTTTGCTCGGTTGTTGCCAGGTCGGAAGACAGCAGCACCGCTGGCGGCAAAGGCATAGATGTCAGGCGCGCGGAGGTCGCTCGCGGACGGTAAGCATTCAGAGTTAACACCACCAGTCCAAGCGCGGCCATCGAAACGACGATGATTCTTTTCACTCTCATTCTGGTTCGCTCCCTCCTCGTGGACACTTGCCCTCCGGCCACCGGTACCAGTCACTCCCCAGCGCTGACCAAGATCAGCGATCAGTGCCGGGGCATGTGGCTTGGGTAGTGGTGACCCACCAAACTAATTCATGGTGTTATCAATCGCCGGGTTTTCCAGTGGCTGGTTGGGTGGCGCAAAAAACGGAAATGTGCTGCCCAGCGGTACATCGTTGTGGTTGACCGCTTCTTGGATGCCGCTCTGGTTGGTGATGAAATAGAGCAGCGTGTTGATTGTGTCGTCGCCGGGCCGACGTCCGTTTGGAAAGCCGGTGTAGTTTGCGGTGGTGACGTTTTCTCCAAAACCCACGCTTGCATTTGGCGTCGAAAGGTTCAGGCGCAAATAATCCCCCTTAACCACTGCAACATCAGCGAGGATGCCGATATTGGCCGGGTTGGTGCCAAGCGCTGAGAGTGTCCCCACGATGCTACCGGCGAATCGGCCAGCCGCGTCATCGACGGGTGTCGCCGCGTTGTATTCGTTCTTGCGCGGAAACGGGATGAGGGCAGTATTGACCGCGGGAGTCGCCATGCGGTCGACCTGGAGCCATGGCCCGTTAGTTTTCACCTCACCGGATTCCTCCCGATGGGATTGTTTCTGGCGCAGCGTGACGCCGTTCACGCCAATGATTTTGTTGTCAGCGCTCCCTCGCAGCATCCAGGCGGGAACGCTGAGGGCAATCATGTGAATGTTGTAGCCCGCGAAGCTATCGCGGTTACGCTGCAGTCTCGTGGGATCGGGAGTGCCGCCTAGAACCGATGAGACAAACCGGTTAAAGCCCACAATGTCAAAGAAGAACGGATCGTCGGTCAACCCGGCGAAAAACGAGGCGCCGCTAGCTGGATCGGTCGTGATGACAAACGGGTTCGCTGACGGCGCCAGAGTTTGGACGGTCGTCGGGGCAGTAAAGACCGTGCCGTTCGGCAATTTGATCGTGGCTGTCTGCGGTTGACTGCGGGAAGTTTGCGGGGAGAAGGTGATATCGATCGATTGATCCGGAATGGCGTCGCCGGTATTCTCGATTTCGAGCCGGTACATTACCTCCGGGGCAAAAAAGCTGAGGTTCAGCGCTTCCGGGGGCACGACGAACCCTTCCACATCTAGCGCAAGGACGACCTTCGAGTTGTCGTTGGGATCTAGGAAGGCAAAGACGTCGGCGATATCAGCTCCTGGATCACCGGCAACTGACGTTGATTCTGCATGATCAGCCGCATTGATGAGCGGAGCTGTTTGCAAAGCCAATGAGATGCTCGCCAAAAAGGCGAGAGCCGGAGTCGCAACCTTCTTAATCTTACTTCTTAATCGCAACATGGTTTTTCTCCTTGTGATCATTTTTGATGGACCGTCCGTTTACAGTTCCCGCAGGCACACTTACTCCCCTCCCAGATCGTTTATGCACACTTGGAAGAACCTTGGATGATTGGAACTCGAAAACTTCGAATCCCTTCTGCTAGTACGGATTTACCGGCGTCTTTGGATGTCCCCGGCCGGATCGACGGGAACGAGCGTATCGCCCCAGTGCATCAGGCGGAGGCTCCAGGTGTCGACGGCGTCCATGGCGACAAAGACGCCGCCGGGCTGAAGAACGCGACGCACTTCGGCGAACAACCGGTCCTGCAGCATCGGCGTGGGAACGTGGTGAAGCATTGTCAGGGACACAGCGGCAGAGAACTCACCGTCGCCGAAAGGCATTTCGGTCGCGTCGCCGTCGACGACGGTGACGTTTTTGTTTTGCATCCGCTGCCGCAGCGGCGAGGCGAGGACGGGATCGAGCTCCAGGCAAGTCAAGCGCTCGCAATGCAACCGAGCAACTCCATGGTCCGTCCGGGACCGGGGCCGGCTTCCAATACGTTCTTGCCGAGATCGAGTCTGTCGAGGACGCGGAGCGACATTCAATTTGAGCGAACTGAATCAGCTAAACGGTCGCCGAATTGGGACTACCTGAAAAGCGACCCTCAGTCGTTCTTTTCCTGAGCGTCTCGCGCCCAGATGACAAACGTGAAGATGTGGTTTCCGTGTCCGAAGTCGAGATCGTGAACGGAGGTGCCGCGCTCGCGCGAGCCCTTGACCAGCTTGCCCCAGCGTTCCGGTGTGTCGTAATCGAGATCCGTCATCGCTGGCACCATAGGATGCTCCTGTGCGATCTGACCGACCGTCGTTGTCGTGTCGAGGTGCGAGTAAATCGTCACCAGCTCGTCGTAATCATGCTGGTTTGGGTGCTCGTTGTCGGGCGGCCCGTATGGATTGCTCGTGTAGTCCATGCATGTGCCCAGATTCTTGTTATCGAAATTTGTGTCTTGGTGATCCAGGCCGAAAGTGTGGCCGACCTCTTGACAAGTCACCAGGTTTCTCCATCCCGGCGTGTCGTACGTCGCTGTATTGAAATACGTGTCGTTCAGCTTCACCGTGCCTTGCGTGATGTGAGTGCCGCCACTGATCCATATCTGTGCCACGCCAAGCCATCCCGTATTGCCATAGTTCGCGTCACAGACCTCCACGCGCCCGCTGGTAGGCCGGCAATTTCTCGGTTTGGCCGAGCCCGCCACGATGGTCGTGTTTAACACTGACGACGCGCTCCAGTCCGCAGACGTGGTCGCTAAGTAGGAATCCCAGGCGGAAGAGACGTTGTCGCCCAACTTCACGGTAAAAGGATTGCTTGTTCGCGCCCAGTGGTAACCACCCCAGGAATGATTCGCGAGCAAGACGACTGGCGAGACTGCAAACACCATTGCGACGACAAAAAACCACCGGCGGGAAATCATACGCATACGAGGACCCTCCTCCATCTCCCGGCTGCACTCTCAGCGGGATGTTTTTGTTCGATGGCTGGGGACGGGCAAGCCGAATGCCCACCATTCTATGAACTATTTAAAGTTTGTCTAGAAGAAATTAACTGAACGGGAAACTCTTTTGCTTGCCGCCGCAGCCCGTGCGCTGGCTAGATGATCGAACGGTTTTACAAGCCTGCGGGAAAAGAGCAGCAATGTACGAAAACAACGTTTGTACGGGGAAGGCAGATCCAGGCGCGGGCCGAGGCCATCGTTCTATCTGTCTCACCGTTGCTTTCGCGCCTAGGCGAGCGCGGAGCGCAAGACATGCTCATCCGGGCCGCGGCCTGCGCAGCAGCCTGCAAGCTTGCCGTCAACGACAACAGCAGGGACACTGCGGACGCCGTACTGTTTCGCTTGGGCGGCCGTCTCGGACTGATGCATGTCATGGATCACAACCTCGTGAGAAGAACCGGCTATTCTTTTGACGAGTTCGATGGTTTCCTTGCATGCGGAACAGCCCGCGCTGAAGACTTCGATTTTCTTTCCTGTGGTCATGGTGTTCTCCTAAAAAATTCCTGGATATCTTCTGTACGACAATCTGGGCACGTTGTGCGGTCGTTAGCACTTTCCCGTCGAGGCCGCGTATTCCAGAGCGAAGCGATAACCAACAGTCCGATTGCGCCGTACACCGCGAGCCGGGAATCCCAGACAAACGTGCCTAGCAGAACGCCGCTCGCCGCGAATATTGCCAGGGCAAAGGGACCATATCCACGGCGGTTCTTTGCTCTGAAGAGCATCGCCGCCCAGGGCAAGGACGAGAAACGCCGCGGTCAGAGGGAGCAGGTACTTAACTGAAATCAGAAACCCGAGACCAATCGAGGTCAGCAAGCCCGCATAGACTGGCCAGCACGCCGGACATGCCAATTTGGGGAGCATCGAGAAGCCGATGCTCGGCACAACTGCCAGACCTTGCCTCCATCTGCTGCTCACGCGTCCTCCCGGTCAAGGCTCTCAAGAATGGGACACTCGGCGACGGGTGCGCATCCATCGCAGACTTTTGTGAGTTTCCGCAGAGTCTTCTTCATGGAGTCAAGGCTTCTGATTTTTGCTTCGATATCGGAGATCTTGGATTCGGCTCGCGTCCGAATGTCAGCACTGGTGGTGCGCCGTGACAGTCGGAGTGACAACAGCTCGCCGATCTCGGTAAGCGAAAAGCCAAGCTCCTGAGCGCGGCGGATGAATCGAAGCCGCCGTGCAGCGTCCGCTGGAAATAGACGGTAACCGGATGCGGTGCGAGGGGGCTTAGGCAGCAAGCCTCTTCGCTCGTAGAAACGAACGGTTTCCAGATTGACCCCGGCTTGCTTGGCGAGACGCCCGATTGTGAGGGACTTCATTTCCGTGCTCGCTTTCTGAGCACAGTCTAAACCCCGGACCACAGTACAGGGTCAAGCGTTATTTCGTGAGGGGCGACAAGGCATTCGGTGCGAGTTCAGGGCCGCGCTACGGTCCTACAAGGTCAGTGACCGTGACTCTCAAAACCGTGGCCGGTGAGGTGCAGCACGACGAACACCAACACCAGCACACCGATCACGGCGAAGAAGAGCTTGACTCCTAAGGGAGTCTCGTTTTCAGGTTGCTGCTGTACTTTACGCCGCTCCTACTGCTTGCGCCGGCATACGAGGCCGTAAGAGAATGAGCGCCGACTGCCAGAGTGTTGGTCCTCAGGACGGCAACGGCAACGCCAGCGCCATTCAATGGAGGAGATCCCAGGTCGGTATTTCCATCGTGAAACACAATTTGTCCTGTACGTATCTCCGGTCGAGTTAATGGTCGCGGTCAATGTCACGGGTGAGCCTGGAGCGGCATCTGCGGGCGGATCCGGGTGCCCACCCTTTCGCGGACTTGCGAGTAGAGTAGACACTCGCCATGGGGCAAAGCGTCCTGTCAGAGAAATTAAGGCACGATGGTCAGTGTTCCGCTCGCGTTTTTTCTCTGGCACGCCGAGGTTACTTCACTTCTAGTTTCACGCGCATCCAAGGATGGATGCAGCACTGAAAAAGATGCTCGCCTTTCGATAGATCCGTAATGTTGACATTACTGCCTTGCAGGATTCGAGTCCTGGCCACTGCGACGTTTGAAAAGCCCCCGGAGCATTCGGTGACGGTGGTCTCTCCTGGCGCATTGAGCCCCGGTATGAAGCCGCCTCCGAAATTTGTTACTTCGGTGAAGGTGTGAGGTTCGCCGCCCTGGTCAGCTACGCTGAGAGTGGTCCCTTCCTTGATCTTGAGTGTGTCAGGTTCGAAGTCCCAGCCCTGGTCCGGATGTCCGGCGGCTGCTTTTGCAAACAAGTTGGACAAGGTCGTGAATGCTCCAAGCGTGACATTCTTGCAGAAGTCAGGCCCAAGCGCTGTATTGAAGGTTGCTGGATCGCATTCGTCCAAGGCCACGATCTGTGCGACCCGTGGTGAATGTGCTTCTACTGAATTTTCTGGCGCCCGCGCGTGCGTCGCGCCAGCGAACATCAAAACACCGAACAGCCATATCTTGCGATTTATCATTTTGTATTATCTCCTTTTCTGTTTGTAAGACTTAAAAACTAAGACCGTGGGATGCGCGCGGCATCTCTAACATCGCCCTTAGCTAACCATTGCGAAGGCCCAACCTTGGGATAGCGGCAGTGCGACTTTTGCCGCCGGCCCGAGTGCTATCCCTCACCTGCCGCAGTCGTGGTGTCAATCATCTTGCCGATCTCCGTGACCTTGGTGGCAGGGAAGCCGCTTAGTTCTGCGTGCCGGCGGATGATTGCCTCATCTTTGGCCAGGTACACACAGAACGTCTTGTCGGCAGCAACAAAGGATTCCAACCACTGAATATCCGGTCCAAGCTGGCGCAGCGCCTCGTTGGACTTTGCCGCAGCTTCCCGCAATTGTTCTCGCTCCAGAGTCCCGACTTTCGGGATCTCTCGCTCGACTACGTATTTCCTCATAACAGCCTCCTCAGGATTCCTCCCAACAAATGGCTTTTCGATACTCGCAAAGTAGAACCTCGCTCTTGAACGCGGGTGCACCGAAGTGCAGCTATGGTTCGCAAAATCCCCCGAAGGTATTCTGCAGGGCTTGCACGCTTGAGAATCCCAGGGACGACGCAGCGGCATCCACGCTGCCGAACTGATCGGCCAGCGCAGACATGCTCTGACCGTGGCAGTTCGCCTGTCCGGGTGTTCCGGCATCGGTAAGGGCGGTACCGGTCAGGGTAAAGGTCATGTTGAAGGTCGGCGGATCACCTGCGATGATGTCGGTCCCGATTCGCAACCAGTCGGGTTTCAAATCGGAGTTCCGAATCCACGCCTGCAAGTCCCCCGCAATGGCCTTCCCGGGCGCGACGATCGGCCGCGGCGCCGACAGGTACAGGAAATCGCCGCCGGTTACCAGCACCTCCGGTCGGAAGAAGTAGTGACCCGCCGGCAGAACGATTGGGGTGGTAAAGGTAATGGCGATCTCGACCTCCTCTCCAATTGCTGCTGGCTCACCATGCGTAACGCTGTCCAGCGGCTTGGCATTAATCTTGTTTACAACCGTGGTGGGGACCGAGAAGTTGGGGTTCAACAAGTTGGTGGTGAAGCTGAGGGTTCCCTGATGTGCATCGCGCGTCGCGGAATCGATTTCCACGTCGCTCGGAGAATTCATTCGGGTTGGAACCTTGATCGGCGATGGCGGATCGATCGAGTCCTGTGGGAAACGGTGGTATAGCTCGACTTCGACGTTCGCAATATTCGCCAGAGGCGTTGCGGGCGTGATCAAACCGGTGATGGTGGCTCCGGTAAGGACCGTGGTTTGATCCAAGACGAAGTCATCGGCTGTTTCTGTCTCCGACTTGTTGGCACTGGCAGGCCGTGACAGCGCCCCAAGTTTTCCGTCGGTGTTACCGGTATTAACGATGACTTGCGTGTTTTGTGCTGCAGCAGTTCCCGAAAAGAACATCGCCGCGAGCACAAATAGCGCTCCAAATGACTTCTGACTGCTGTAGTTTCGCACTTCTATCTCCTTATTTTCGCTTTTCAAAAATGTTCACTGCTTGATTCAAGTGTTCTCGAAATTTGCGTGATTGCGGCTTTCCGCGGGTGCGCACGTGGAGAGCGCCAACATCGATCGCACTCTCCGCGTGTACGATCCGGAGTATGCTGCGATAGCAGACGGTGCTTACTGATCGTTGCGGAAGAAGAAATAGTCTGCGCTGTACGGCACGAGAATTTGTTTTCCGACTTCTCCTGGAACCAGACAGCTGTCTGTCGGAGCGGATCCGCCTTTGGTGTTCAGCCGCTGGATGAAGGTGGTCTTGGTTAGCGACTTGCCGCCGGCAGGTCCCTCATCGGAGCCGATCACCTGTAGCAAGAGGCAGTCAATCGAGCCGCCATTCGGGCAACTCGCATCGGATCCGGCGGTAATAAAATTCTTCTTTTGCGCCCAGACTCGGCTGCTATCGAAGGAACTCTGCCAGGTTACATCGCCGAAACGCGACGGTTTCGGTCCGATGTCATTCGGATTTACAACCGGGCTAAGGAAGTGGGTGATGATCTGTATCGCTTCCCCGAAAATGTGCGTGAAGAGAGTTGCTTCAGGGCGGGCATTGTTGACGGTCCAGGATACGCCGCCTGCTGGGTTGGGCAGGCAAACATATCCTTGCGTGCCGACTCCGTGACCCAGCAGGAACGCGGAGCTTCCCGCCGGTGGCGTAATCCCCTCGGGCGTCGTGGGGCTCGGGATCGACCTGCTGAAATTGATTTCATCCTTCCTGTCTTGGGCCTTTTCTTGGGCGTAGCCGATGCCGGAGGTGGCCAGCAAGGCGAGCGTCACCAAGGATTTGCGAATGATGCGGCGCGCGATCGCACCGCCCAGGAACTTCCTACTACAATTGTTGTTCACTTCTTTCTCCTTCTTCCTTTGATCTAGATTGTGAAAGTGCACGTTACCTCGAAGGCCCTCGCCCGTAATTCACCGCTACGCTCGGGACATGAATCCTTTGCGACTTCTTCGGCAACTGCGGCTCTGCTAAAATTCGCTCTGTAGAGCGTCTTCTTGCGCTTGGGTTTCTCTTACGGAACGCGCCTGGTGGAGTGAAAGCCCACCTGGCCAGCACAAACTAGCAAGCACAGTGGTGGGATGTAACGAAAGAACGCCAAAGAAAGGCCAAAAATCAAGGCGCGCAAGCCGCTTAGCCTAGTGGAGAGCAGGAGTACATTTGGAGACTAGTCCCCCAACGTATCAGTTCGGCGAGTTCACGCTGGACGTAGCGAGGGGGTGTGTACTCAAGGCTGGAGAGGAGATCAAGCTTCGCCCTAAGGTCTATGAAGCTCTCAAATATCTGGTCGAACATCCCGGACGGCTGATCGGCAAACAGGAATTAATCCAGGCCGTGTGGCCCGACGCCTTTGTCACAGACGATTCTCTGGTGCAGTGTACCGTCGAGCTCCGTCGTGCACTAGATGATCGGGCCCAGAAATTACTGAAAACTGTGCCTCGGCGCGGGTACGTGTTCAGGGCGCCTGTCATCAAATCCCCGTCGAAGACGGGCGATTCCCCCGCAACTGAATTGTTTGGCACATCAGACGGCCGTGAGTCGTCCTCGGGTGAGGTTGCGAGGAAGCGCCACGATCTGCCAATACCACGTACTTCGCTCATAGGACGAGAACACGAGGTGGCGCACGCCACCGAGTTGCTAATGCGACCGGACGTTCGGCTGTTGAGCCTCACTGGTCCAGGAGGTGTTGGAAAAACCCGCTTGGCGGTTGCCGTTGCCGCAGCGATTGCAGATCGGTTCACGGCGGGCCTTCAATTTGTTGGTTTGGCTTCGATCACCCATCCCGACCTAGTGGCAACCGCCCTCGCGGAAGCGCTCGATATCCAGCAGGTCGCAAATCGCACGGTCCCACAACTTATCGGGGATCAGCTGCGGAACTCGGGTCCATTCTTGCTCCTCCTAGACAACTTCGAACAGGTCCTTCCAGCTGCGGCAGTGGTGGCCGAGACATTGGAGGCATGCCCATCTCTCAAAGTCCTGGTCACCAGCCGGTCCTGCCTGCATATTTACGGCGAACAGGAATTCCCCGTAACTCCGCTTCCGCAGAATTCAGCGATCGAGTTGTTTGTGCAACGTGCCGGAGCCGTCTGGCCCGGTTTTGCGGTCACTTCAGAAAACGCACGTGCGATTCGGGAAATCTGTTCGCGGCTGGATGGACTTCCGTTGGCCATTGAGCTGGCGGCCGCCCGAACCAAGGTGCTATCACCCAGCGACATGCTGGATCGGCTGCAAAGCCGCCTGCAATTACTAACCGGCGGTGCGCTCGACCTGCCTGAACGACAGCAAACGCTTCGCAAGACCATTGACTGGAGTCATGGTTTATTGAATGAGGCCGAGCAGAAATTGTTTCGGCGTCTTTCTGTGTTTGTCGGCGGATGCACGTTGGAGGCGGCGGAAGCCGTCTGCAACACAAGCCGCGATCTCGGCATCGATCTGTTTGAAGGTCTGTCATCCTTGGTGGATAAGAATCTGGTTCAGCGTGTAGACCGAACTGAGGCCGAGGCGCGCTTCGCAATGTTGGAGATGATTCGCGAATATGCCCTCGAACGCCTGACCGACAGCGGTGAGCAATCTACGGCGCGGCGGGCACATGCGGCGTACTGTCTGGTCCTCGCGGAAGAAGGAAATCCGGAACTGAACCCCGCAGATCGGGTTCGCTGGTTGGCGCAATGCGACGTTGAGATCGATAATTTTCGTTTCGCCCTTGACTGGCTTTTTCAGACCCAGGATCTGGACTGGGGCCTGCGCCTCTGCGTGGCTCTCTTCCGATTCTGGGACATGCGGGAGCACCTGACCGAGGGTCGTGCCCGACTGGAAACCATTCTGCGCCTCGCCGGCACCGGGCACTCAAAAGAACGGGCCAGGGTGTCGCATTTTCTCGGTGCTTTAGTGACGGCTCAGGGCGATTATCCGGCTGCTGAGCGTTTTGTTGAACAGAGCCTTTCTCTTTATGAGGAATTGGGCGATCAATGGGGGATAGCCGCAGCTTTGAATGCTCTGGCAGTCTCGGCCCGGGATCGGGGTGACTACTCTTCGGCGCAAAGCAATTTTGAGCGAAGCCTCGCGTGCTGGCGTATGCTGCCTGACCGGTTGGCAATCGCGCGTTGCCTTCACAACCTCGCCAATGTGGTCAAGGTTCGCGGCGACTATCCACGCGCGCGATGGGCATTGCGTGAGGCGACGGACATTTTTGAGGAACTGGGTGATCGCAGCGGTGCCGCTTGGTCTATCAATCAGCAGGGCGACATAGCGCGCGAACAGGGCGACCTGGCTGCCGCCCGAGGATTGTATCAACAGGCGCTTTCCGCCTTCCGGGAAGCCGGCGACCGCTGGGGTTCCGCTCGGTCTCTGACCGATTTGGGCTGTATCGATTGTGAGCAGGGAGAGCATTTGGCTGCACGCACCGCATACTGCGAAGCCCTGGAAATCTTCGCGGGTTTAGGACACCGGCGTGGGATAGCGCGGGTATTGGAAGGCTCCGCCTGTCTAGCTCTGGCTCGAGGACAAGCCGCTCGTGCGCTAAAGCTGGCCGCCGCCGCTGCGCATTTACGGCGTCTGATCAGCGCTCCTCTGCCTCAAGCGGAACAAACAAAACTCGATCAGACGTTGTTACCTGCCTGGGAATTGCTCAGTGAGCCGGAGAGGAAGGGCGCATGGGCAGAAGGTTCTGTAATGAACCTGGAACAAGCGATCCAATACTCTCTGGAAAAGTCGGAATCTGCTATTTCAGGGTAGCAGGATCGATCAGGCGGCGCACTGCGGCAACACGATCGGCCGGGATGCCTGCCCTGCGGGCGTGCTCCCGAATGCTGTTCTCGTCTGGCGCAAGGTAAACGCAGTAGACCTTATCCTCTGTGACGTAACTATGGAGCCACTGAATCTGCGGCCCCATTTCCTTCAACGTCTGCAATGAATGCAGTGATATCTCCCGGATCTGAGTTTCCGACAGTGCTCCGGCACCAGGCATCTCGCGTTCGATCACAAACTGCGGCATAACCTTGATAGTCTAGCACCAACGCAAAGCGGGCTTCTTGAGCTCATGTCTGCGGTTTGGCATAGCGATCTCCGCGCGACCTCCACGCTTTGTCCTGTGCAACGGTTCTCCACTACACGTAGATGTACTGGACGGCCTTTAATATGGCCTCACTTGGTCGCGCACACCGAATTCCGAAAGGATAGTTCGATACGTGGTTCTTTGCCGTCCACGCCGTCACTGTGACAAACTCAAGCGCTCACTCGGGCGACGAACCCTTCGTTGATTTGAGACGCGAAGGATAACTTTCATTCCGAGAACTTTCGCCGCGCGGGTAATGGTATCGAGTGTTACCGCCGTATTGCGGGGATCCAGCAGGCGGTCGAGTTGGGATCGGCTGGTCTGAAGCTCTTGCGCCA
>WNGL01002961.1_pt1 | contig 20449 bp, 19 predicted proteins | sample 5400591 | NCBI WGS metagenome assembly WNGL01 (sample SAMN13153377, study PRJNA577476) | soil metagenome | isolation source: 80 cm soil or saprolite under Garry oak tree replicate 1 | place: USA:California | collected 2016-06-15 | reverse complement strand
ATTATCGCGAGATGCTCGAAAAGCAAAAAGATATTGAAGGTGTGTTGATCGCGACTCCCGATCACATGCATACGCCGATTGCGCTGGCGGCGATGGAATTGGGAAAACATGTTTACGTGCAAAAGCCGCTGACGTGGTGTGTTGCGGAAGCGCGGCAATTGGCGAAGCGCGCGAAAGAAACAAAAGTCGCAACGCAAATGGGAAATCAGGGACATTCGCTCGACGATGCACGCAAGGCAGTGGAATATATTTGGGCGGGCGCGATTGGAGAAGTTCGCGAAGTGCATGTGTGGACAAACAGGCCGTTGGGATTCTGGCCGCAGGGAGTGCCCCGTCCGATAAAACCCAATGAGCCCGTGGAAAAGATGCGATGGAACGGGCAGGGCGTGGAAGCGCGAGTCGCTGCAGCGATCGCGGGGAATTATCCGGTGTCGGAAAATCTTTCGTGGGATTTGTTTCTTGGCGTTGGACCGAAGGTGGAATATCACCCGATCTATCATCCGTTTAATTGGCGCGGATGGGTGGATTGGGGAGTTGGTCCGATCGGTGACATGGGCGCGCACTTGATCGATCATTCGATGTGGGCGCTGAACCTTGGCTATCCGACCAGCGTTGAAACGCTTTCGACTCCGTTCAATCACGCATCCTATCCAAGCGCGACGATGACGGTGTACGAATTTCCGGCGCGCAGCGGAACGCACGGCAAACTGCCTCCTGTGAAACTGACGTGGTACGACGGCGGTTTGACGCCGCCGAAGCCGGTCGAGCTTGGCGAAGAGGAACTCGACAAAGGCGGCGGCGCGCTGCTGGTCGGAAACAAGGGCAAGCTGCTACACGAGACGTACGGAATGAATCCGAGGCTGCTGCCGAAGTCATTGCACGAATCGTTTGGCGCGCCGGCGAAAAAATTGCCGCGCATTCCGGGCCAGCATCACGAATTGAATTGGGTGGATGCGTCGAAGGGAAAAACGGAGGCTTCGTGTCCGTTTGAGTATGCCGCGCGGCTGACGGAAGTGATGTTGCTGGGAGTGGTGGCGCTGCACGCCGGAAAAAAGATTCAGTACGACGGCGAAAAGATGCGCGTCACGAACGTGGCAGCAGCGAATGATTTCTTGAAACGCGATTACCGGACTGGGTGGTAGGGCACCCTCCCCTGTTTTTCGTAAGCGTGGAGTGTAAAGGACTTACGAGGGCGCTTTTCATAAGTATTCATTCTGCTGGACTTGGCGACCGAGTCCGGAACCGAACTGACTACCATCCCCATGTTTTTCCATAACTGCTGATTCTAAAGCTGGTTAAAGAGCGCTGCGTGAGACTGTTCAGCCAGCGCACCAGATTGCGGAATTGTTGCAGAAAATGGCTTCAAATCTTCACCGTGATTTTCACGAGCCGCCCTTGAAGCTGAGGCCACGTGGTAGATTCCGTCCAGATAAATAAGTTATGCCACGAAAGGCTGCACAGACGTCAAAATGGACCGGGGGGACGACGAAATGCTGGATGTGATTTTGAAGAGATTTGAGGAGCCGGATGAGGTGCGGGTGTTTGAGAAGGGGAAATTTGAGCTGGTGACCGTGGGAGGGATGACGATTGGAAGGGCGTCCTATGAGCCAGGATGGAAGTGGTCGACACATGTTGGCGCCGCCACGGGAGCGAAGAGTTGCATGGTGGAGCATGTGGGGATGGTGGTGTCGGGGCGCGCGACGGCGGCGATGGATGATGGGCGAGTGATTGAGATGCGGGCGGGAGATGTGTTCTATATCTCTCCGGGTCATGATAGCTGGGTCGTGGGGGATGAGCCGTATGTGTCGTTTCATTTTTTTGGTGCGGAGAAGTATGCGGTGGGAAAGAAGGGCTGAGACCGCATGAGCACGGACGTTTGCCCAATGACAATGCGTAACGGTCATGCATGCGGCAGAATTTTTCACGCGGTGGCGGTATTGCCGGTGTGGATGGCGATTGCGGTGATGAGCGCGTCGAGCATTTTCGTGGAGAGCGGCGCTTTCGGGCAGAGCGAGCGGGATGCGACTGAGAAGCAGTGGAACGCGCAGTGGATTACCGCTCCGGGAGTGGCTGAGCGTGACAGCGCGGTGCTGCGGTTTCGGAAAGTGGTGGACCTGGCGCAGCCCGTGGCGCATTTTATGGTGAACGTCAGCGCCGACAACCAGTTCATTTTGTATGTGAATGGGAAAGAAGCTGGCAGAGGGCCGAGCCGCGGGGACCTTGGGCACTGGAGATACGAGACCTACGACATTGCAGCGCTGCTGCATGCGGGGAGAAACACGCTTGCGGCAACGGTCTGGCATTTTGGGGCGCATGCCGCGATCGCACAGATGAGCGAGCGGACAGGATTCCTTTTGCGCGGAAAGGGCGACCGAGAACGCGCGGCGGACACCAATGCGACCTGGGAAGTGGAAGAGGAGAAAGGAATCGAGACTCTACGGCCACATGTGAAGGGGTATTACGCGGCGGAGCCAGGCGAACGGACTGATGGCGCGAAGGTCGATTGGGGTTGGAGTGATGATAGCAACGCTGCCGATTCAAGAGGGACGTGGACCAAAGCGGTGACACTGGGACGCGGGGCGCAACGCTACGAGCAGGATGCGCCAAACAACTGGCAGCTTGTGGTGGATCCACTCCCAGCGATGGAAATGACAGAGGTTTCGGCGGGAAAAGTGGTGCGAGCGAGCGGCATCGCCACGCCATCCGGATTTCCAGAAAAGGGCTTTCAGGTTTCGGCACATACCAAAGCCAGCGTGCTGCTGGACAACGGGCAATTGACGACCGGATTTCCGGTGCTAACCGTAAGCGGAGGGCAGGGATCGACGGTGCGGCTGACATATGCAGAAGCGCTGGTCGACGATAAGGGAGAAAAAGGAAACCGCAACGAGATTGCAGGAAAACATATTGAAGGAGTGATGGATGAGTTTCTTCCCAGTGGTGCTGAAGTGGCTCGCGCGTTTACGTCGCTGAGCTGGAGGACTTGGCGATACCTGCAACTGGATGTGGAGACCGCGGATCGGCCAGTAGACATCGAGGGAATTCGAACGTGGTTCAGCGCGTATCCGTTCGTGGAAAAAGGATACTTTCGGTCGGACGACGCCGGGCTGACACCGATCTGGAATATCGGCTGGCGAACGGCGCGGCTCGATGCACACGATACGTACATGGACACGCCTTACTGGGAGCGGCTGCAATACATCGGCGACACGCGGATACAGGCGCTGATCTCGTACACCGTTGGCGGAGACGACCGGCTGGCGCGGCAAGCGATTGAGGCGTTCAACGATTCGCGGATTTCGGACGGGCTGACGCAAAGCCGGTATCCCTCATCGCTGGTGCAGATGATTCCTACGTTTTCGCTGATGTGGGTGGGCATGGTGCATGATTTCTGGATGTACTGCGGGGATGCCGCATTTGTGCGCGGGCAGATTTCCGGGACACGGACAGTGCTGGACTGGTTTCTGCGGCGGCAGCGAGCGGATGGATTGCTGGGAAGGATTCCGTGGTGGCCGTTCGTCGACTGGGGCGCGGATTTTAAAGACGGAGTTCCGCCGCAGGATGAGGATGGAGGTTCGGCGGTTCTGACGCTGCAGTTCGTGGAAGCGCTACGGGATGCAGCGGAATTGGAACGCGCGCACGGAGACACGCACATCGCAGAGAATTACGAGAAGGCGGCAGAGCGGGCTGTGGCGGCGGTGCGCAAGCTTTGCTGGAACGCCAAACACGGCCTGCTGGCCGATACGCCCGCGCAAAAGCACTTCAGCCAGCACGCGAATATTCTTGCCGTGTGGCTGGATGTGGTTCCGGCGGAGAAACAGAAGGAATTGCTGACGAAGATATTGTCACGAAGCGATTCAGGATTCACGGCGGCAGCGGAAGTTCCGACGATGACCGCGGCGACGTATTATTTCCGGTTTTATCTTGCGCGCGCGCTGGAGCACGCCGGCATGGGAGAGGAGTATCTGAAGCTGCTTGGGCCGTGGCGCGCGATGGTGGGATTGGGATTGACCACGTGGGCGGAATCGCCAGAGCCGACGCGGTCTGATTCGCATGCGTGGAGCGCGCATCCGAACTTCGATTTGTTGAGGATTGTGGCGGGCATTCGGCCGATGAGCGCGGGATTTGAGAAGGTGACGATCGAGCCTCACCTGGGCGCGCTAAAGGAAGTGCAGGCTGGGATGCCCATTCCGCAAGGGATGGTGGAAGTGGAATATAAACGTCGTGCGGAGGGAGTTCAGGCTCGCGTTAAATTGCCGGAAAGAGTGAAGGGCGAGCTGGTGTGGAAGGGCCGCTCGATCGCGTTGCGCTCGGGGAAGCAGACGGTGGCGCTGCCTTGAGGTTTATGTGTTAACACCCGCAGATTGGAACGAAGAGCCGGGCTGCAGCCCGGCACTACATGGGCGAAGAGAAGACCCACTCTTGCGTGAACCAGCAAGGGATGGGGCACCCGCGGAAGAGAGGGTCAGTTGTGTTTTACGAATTCGCCTTTGTGGCCGGTGAGTGAGTTGTAGAGAGTTTCGATAAAGACGTCTGAGCTGACGAAGCCATTGGACCATTTCTCCCAGGTTGCGAGGATTTTTTCCTGCTTCATTTGATCGAGTGTTTTGTGGGCGGCGATGGCTTTCTGCACGACCGCGGACGTTTCCTTGAGCATCTTCACGAACGAACGGACATCATCGAGATTGGAAAGCGCGCCGTGGCCGGGAATCACCTTCACATCGGCGGGGAGTTGCGCGGAAGCCTTTTCCAGCGCATCAATCATTCCCTGAACGCTGCCGCCGCTCGAGACATCGATGAAGGGAAACCCGTAACGGACGAAATCGTCGCCCATGTGGACGACATTGTTCTTTGGGAAAAAGATGATGGCATCGCCGTCGGTGTGGCCGGAAGGAAAATGGAGCGCACGGATATCCTCGCCGTTGAGATGGACAGTAACGTCGTGGTCAAAGGTGATGATGGGAAGCGCGGCTTTTTCGGCGGGTTTGACTTCCATCTTGAGAGAGCCGCCGTTGCCTGCTGCGCCGCCAGTCACGAGGCGCTTCCGAACATTATCCTGCGCGATGACGGTGGAGCCGGAGTTGGCGAAAGGAGCGTTGCCGCCGGAATGATCGCCGTGATAGTGGGTATTGATGACGAAGCGGACAGGTTTGTCGGTGATGCCGAGGCTCTTGAGGGAGACCTGAATTTTTTCGGCGAGGGGCGCGAACTGGTCGTCCACAATGACGATTCCGTCTTCACCCACCGAGGCGGCGATGTTGCCACCCTGGCCTTCGAGCATATAGATGTTGCCGGAAACTTTGGAGGCTTTGATCTGGACCTTGGACCAATCGGGCTCCTTCTCCTGGGCGGCGGCGCGGCCGCAGAGCAGTGCGGCGGCTAGCGCGGCGAATACGACTGACTTAGGAATCCTGTGGTTCATTATTTTCCTCCGGAAGGCGGTGACGATTCTACCACTCGAGCGAGGAGTCTGGCCCGCCGAGCATGGAACGAGGTTTAAGGATGTGGTGCGATTTCGCGCGTAGAGAGCCACCAGTTGTTGCCGGCGAACCAGCAGGTTTCGTCGGGCCGAGAATTGCGATGCAAGGAGCGCACATGTCTGTAATTGCCGCGCTTGAATGCCGGGGACAATTTCCGGGCGGTGTCTTCGTCGCGGGCGCCGGTACAGTTGATGAAAATGGCGGAGGAGACGAACTGGGCGTGAAACGGAGCGGTATTGGCCGAGGCCGAGGGACGACTTACCAGGAGCATTGCGCCCGCGCCAGGCGCGCCGCTGGGGCTGTCGGAGGGCGTAAGAGGAAAAAGCAGGCGGCCGTTGAAGCGCAGAGCATCGAGCCAAACGTCGAGTGGGGCGGTGGCTCCGGCATTGACGTAGATCGCGTCACAATCGGGCAGCAGTCCCTGGGAGCCCGAGCGGTGATACACAGTTACGTTCGGATAATCTGCAAGATTGATGGCGGCACGCTGCGCGAGATCCTGTTCAATTTCGTAGGCAAGAATCGATCCCGTCGAGCCTACGAGTCTGGAGAGTATGGCAGTGTAATAGCCGGTTCCTGCGCCGATGTGGAGAACTGTTTGGCCTTCGGCTGGATTCAGAGCCGCGAGACAAATCGCGTGAAGTAGCGGCTGGCCGTTATTGATGTGGCGGTCAGCGGCGAGCGAAACGGTGACGTCCTGATAGAGGAATGCAGGATCGTCGGATGGCGTTTCGAGGAGGCCGGACGAAGTAAAAATCTTCCACGGTCCGGGCCCCACGAAGCGTTCACGGGGGACGGAGGCAAAGGCATTGGCGAGGCGACGATCCTTCTTGGGAATTCCCGCGCTTGCGGTGATGAAGTCCGCAAAAAATATTCTTTGAGCTTGCAATCGATCCACGGCGAGATCTCCCAGGCATCGTTCTCCCGGACATCGTTCTTCCAAATGGAACCCTCACTTTTTCCAGAATTTGAAGACGGCGGCGTAGTCGAGGTCTTCTTTTGAAGATCCTTCAACGGAACTATAGATTTCGCGGGCGGCTGCGGTGGCGGGAAGAGGGACGCCAATCTGGTTGCCAAGATCGAGCGCGAGGCTGAGGTCCTTGTGCATCAGGCGTAGGGGAAAACTGGGCGTGTAATCTCCCTTCAACATGACGGGAGCTTTGACATCGAGGACACCGGAGCGGGCCATGCTGGCTTGCATGACTTCAGTGAGTTTTTCGCCAGCGAAGCCTGCGCCAGTGACCAGCGCGAGGGCTTCGGCGAAGGCGTCGACTTGCAGCGCGAGAAGCAGGTTCATGGCGAGCTTGATGGTTTGACCGGCGCCGTTGGGGCCGAGATGGAAAAGTTTTTTGCCCATGGCGGAAAGAATGGGGCGCGCTGCCGCCAGGTCGGCGGCTTCTCCACCGATCATGAAGAGGAGTTCGCCCTTTTCGGCGCCCCAGGTACCGCCAGTGACAGGAGCGTCGAGAAAATGGATACCTGCGGCGGCCGAGGCTTGGGCGATCTTACGCGCGAGAGCGGGCGAAACGGTGCTGGAGTCGATATAGATGGCGCCTTTCTTGAGGGAAGCGAACGCGCCGCCGGATTTCGGGTCGGAACTCCAGAGAACTTCTTCGAGCGCGGGTGGATCGCTAACGATGGTGATGAGGATGTCGGCAGCTGCGGCGGCTTCTTTGGGAGAAGCGGCGAGACGCGCGCCTGCGGCTACGAGCGAGTCGGCGCGAGAGGCGGTCCGGTTCCAGACGACGAGCGGGAACCCGGCTTTGAGAAGGTTTTGACACATGGGACGGCCCATGAGGCCGAGTCCAATGAAGCCGACAGTAGGTTGTGGCACGATTGCCTCCCGACGACGCAGAAATCAAAAAAGCAGACGAATGGTTAGTTTAACGCACAGGCTTGGCTGGACGCACGATGCCTCGGGGAGAACAGTTTGGCATGGCGAGAGTTCTGGAACTTCACGAGCGGACAAGCAGCTGAATCAGGCGGTTTTGGGCCGTTGAGTCATCGGAAGGAGTGCTGCGCCTGCAGAAGCATGGGCTGCGTTGGCTTGCAAGGAGCGCTCCGGTGAGGGGTCCATCGCGTCGGCTTCCCTGGCTTGGACCGGCGCGGGTTCCTGGAAGACTTCAATTTCTTCAAGGCGAACGATGCACTGGTAGGGAATTTCCCAACGGAAATTTTTGGGCTGGCCGTGCTGCTCGTAGTGCTGCTCGAGGAAGATGGAGCGGCCCGAATCACCAACGAACGTGCCAGAAGCAGGAAGACAAATATCCCCGGCGCGATACTGAACTTCGACAGAGCGGCCAAGAAAAGCAGAGTAACGGGCCATACATTGAGTTTCCTCAGGGTGAGTCCTAGGGTCAATAGTACGAAAGGACTTATGAGAAAAATTTTGTGGAAATTGTTCCAACTTGAAACTAGCCGGGCGGCTAACGCGACAAATCTGCGAGAACAGCTTCAGCGGCGCGGCGTCCACTGAGCATTGCGCCGTCGATGGAGGCGTTATCGCGGTGGTCGCCACAAAGATAAATGCCGGGCCGGACCCGCACGGGGCGCTGCGGTGGTTCGAGAGCACCAGGAAGTTGCTGCGGCTGCGCGTGCGGGATGCGATAGCTCTTCAAATGACGCCAGGAACTGGCGACGGTGCCAAACCAATTTTTCATTTGCGCGATGATGAAGCCGCCGAGCTGCTGGTCGGTAAGTTGCTGTGTGCCGAGGACGGTGACGGAGACCAGCGATTTTCCAGCCGGAGCGTAGGACGGAGCGACCTGGCTGATCACGGCGAAGTTGTTGACAGGGCCAGCTCCGTCGCCGTTCAGGACGAGCATTGGATGGGGCACGGGCGGCTCGTCCGCAGAAAAGTAAAAACACGTGACGCTGCGCGAGGCGGGTTCGGCTTCGCCGACCAGATGAGCGGCGCCCGGGCCATCGGCTGCTACAACGATTGCGCGAGCACGCAAAGATTCGCCGCCGGTAAGCGTGAGCTCATTTTCGTGAAGCGATTCGGCATGGGTGTTCAGGCGAATAGCGTCCGCGGGAAGGTGAGAAGCAAGCTGCGCGGGGATTGCCCCCATACCGCGGGTGGGAACGGCGATGTCGCCCTCAGAGAGCATCTTGAAAACGAATTCGAACATGCGGCTGGAGGATTTCAGTTCACCATCAAGAAGAATGCCGCCAAAAAAGGGCCGAAAAAAGCGGTGAATGAATTCTTCGGAAAATCCGGCTGAAACCAGAGCGTCTTTGGTGGAACGTTCTGGGTGCTTGAAAATTTGATCGATGGAGGAAGAGCGAAGGCGCGAACGGAGACGCAGGATACGAAGCTTATCCAAAAACCCGCCGAAGTCGGAGCGCAGAGCCTCGCTCCATCCTCCTGGTGTGCGCCACGGATCGACCAGCTTGTTCATGCGCCCGGCGAACCAGGAAAAAGCACCGGGAGTAAATTTTTTCAGCTCGAGGGCGTGGTAATCGAGCGTGCGCTGAGCTTCAGGATATGCGGTGAGCAGGACTTGGAAGCCGCGGTCGAGCAGAAATCCGTCAAATTCGTCAGTTCGAACGCGGCCGCCGATTCCGTCTGAAGCTTCGATCATCTGAAAGGAAACTCCAGCGTCGGCGAGATGACGGCCACAGGCGAGGCCAGCAAGCCCCGCACCGACAATCAATACATCCGGACTGGTGGACATTCCGCGCGATTCTCCCGGCAACGCTGAACAAATGCAGCTGCACAAAGTTCCAGACAGATATGGGTGAAGTGGATATCGTGAGGCAAGTCGGCACGTTGGCGCAAGCGATGGTTGGAGAGTTGCGGCTTCCGGAGCGGAGTGCTCGTCGGAAGGGTCCGACCGGTGTGCTCGCGGATCATGAGGCTGTCGCTAGTTTGAGATAGTCTGGGCGGTCGGAAACCAGTTTGTGGCGAAACGCAGTCTTGATTTGATTGTCTTGCAGAAGGAAAGCGCCCGGCATGCGCTGGACATCTCCCGCCGGCAGCAAGGCAAAATTGCCTTCCATCCAGGACATCAGCATGCGATAGATGCTTTCTCTGTTCAGATACTGGCGTAACTCGGCGCGCGCCAGCCCGAACACTTCGTAGAGCTTTCCGTCAGGGTCGGCAAATCGCGGAAGATCGTCCAATTTGTAAGGAGCGAAGAACTTCGCCGCGCGCTCCTCGGTGCCGAGGTGTACAAAAGCGATGCGTGTGCCCTTGGCCTCAATTTGTGGACGGAGATTGGCGAGCTCGGCGACCGCCTCGCGGCAGAACGTTCAACCAAAATGCCGTAAGAAGACGAGCAGCAGGGGATGCCCCGAGGAGAGTGACTCAATGGTTTCGCCAGACGGCGAACGATAGGACAGCAAGAGTTCCGAATCAACGCGCTTTGCCTGGAACATCGTGAGCTCATCTTTACCGATTTCGGCGAGAGAGGCAAACACGAGCGCATGGAGTGTGAACGGATCTTCAGGAAACTACGATTCGAACCGAGAGGTCTTTCAGAGCAAGTCGGCGAAGCAGAACTGCTTTTTAGCGGCCCGGAGACGTGAAACCACTTGGATTCGAGCTGTAAATAATGGCGCCAGCAACCAGAAGGCTCAGCAAAATAACCACTACAATGCCTGAGATCCTTCGAAACATGCGGCGCCGCTGCAAATAATCGCGCGGAACAGCCGGTAAGCGATAACCGAGAAAAAAACGAGAATGGTGGACCTTGGTGCTCATAAAAGCTCCAGAAAATCGCAAGTCTCTAATGTGGGAGCTGGCGGCGTTCAGGGAAGAGGGGGGTGAGGTCCCTGGCTGGAGATGGCAATCCCTTTATTCAGCTCGCAGCGATTCTAACAAAATTCCCATGTCGGGTAGAGTATTTCTTTGTGTGACGTGGCTGCAAGAAATTGGGGGGGTCGCAGATGGAAATTCAGGGAAATCAGTCAGACCTCACGGCCATAGCAGCCCTTCGCTGTGCTGCGCGGATTGCCTTGACATTTCCTGCTGACCAGCTATTTTGAGCGTTCGGATTTTTCGGGTGTATCTTGGAGGAAATGCAGAAATGCAAATAATACGAAGGTTCACGGTGCTGGCCGCCTTGTGTGTCTTGGGACTGCTGCCGGCAATCGGGCAGCAGAAGAAGGCGTCCAAATCATATGTGCTGAAGGCTGCGAGGCTGTTTGATGGCAAGAGCAATTCGCTGGTCACGCCCGGAATCGTGGTCGTCACAGACGGCAAGATCGCGGGAACTGGATCGAGTGCGAGTGTACCCACGGACGCCGAAGTGATCGATCTTGGAGACGCTACGCTGCTGCCGGGGTTCATCGACGCGCACACGCACCTGACCATGACGTACAGCGAAGATTACGCGAGGGCGGCACTGGACGCCCTGCGAAAGCCAATTCCAGAAATGGCGTTAGACGCAAGCGTCAACGCTCGGATTACGTTGCTGGCAGGGTTTACGACGGTGCGCGATGTCGGCTCCATGCAGTATCTGGACGCCGGCTTACGTAACGCAATCAATCGCGGAGTCGTTCCCGGTCCGCGAATGCTTGTGGCCGTACATGCCATTGGCGCAACAGGTGGACATTGCGACGATACGGGATGGCGCGAAGGCGCAGTTGGCAAGGAGACTGGTCCTGAAGTCGGCGTAATCAACGGAGCTGATGAAGCGCGACGCGCGGTGCGCCTGGCTCACAAATACGGCGCAACGGTCATAAAGACATGCGCAACGGGTGGCGTGCTTTCACTCGCGGACGCGGTGGATACTCCCCAGCTCACGCAAGCCGAGCTCGACGCGCTGGTTGACGAGGCGCACGCCCTGCGCTTGAAAACCGCAGCGCATGCGCACGGAGCCGAAGGAGCAAAGCGGGCCATTCGCGCGGGCATTGACTCGATCGAGCATGGCTCCTTCCTCGACGACGAAGCGCTCGACCTGATGAAGCAGAAGGGTACTTACTACGTGCCAACACTGATGGCGGTACAGGGACTGTCCGAGCAGATTCAAAAGGGGGTGCCGATTCCGCCCGCAATCAAGGTGAAAGCGGATGACGCCATTGCGCACGTCCACCAGGCGTTTCAGAAAGCAATTGCGAAGGGCGTTAAAATCGGACTTGGAACCGACGCGGCTGTTTATCCCCACGGCCGTAATGCCGAAGAGTTTCATCAGATGGTGGATCTGGGCATGAAGCCGATCGACGCGCTCAAAGCGGGGACTTCAAGCGACGCGGATTTGCTGGGCCTCTCCTCCGAGATCGGAACACTTGAAACGGGTAAGCTGGCCGACGTCGTGGCGGTACCGGGCGACCCACTCCAGAATATCCGGCAGACGGAGCATGTTTTCTTCGTGATGAAAGAGGGGGTAGTTTACAGAAACGAAAAGCCACAATAAGTCCGGCCACCTCGGAGAGCGAGAAAAGAATGACTGATCTTGCAGAGGTCATTGCCAAAGACCTTGCCGATTACTATGTGATGGTGCGCGATCAGGTGCATCATTGGGTCGATCCACTCACCCAGGAACAAATCTGGAAGCAGCCGTTCGCGCATGGTAACACCGTTGGCCATTTGCTTCTCCACATGACCGGCAATCTGAATTACTACATCGGCGCGCGCGTCGCGGGCACGGACTATGTAAGAGATCGCGATCGCGAGTTCACGGAGCCCGAGCCCCGGCCAAAAGCCGAGATGCTGGCGGCGTTCGATCGCGTAATCGCGCTAGTGATCGAAACGATCGAAAGGCAGTCCGCGGAAGATTGGCTAAAGCCCTATTCCGCAGTGCGCGAATCCGAGTCGAAAGAGCGATTGGCGATTTTTCTGCGTTGCGCGGGACACGCCTATCATCATGTGGGCCAACTTATTTATCTTTCCCGCGAGCTGACGAAGTAAAAGTTGCCTGCCGGCACATGGTTGAACAGCGCGAAGCGAACGTCGCGCGGTGAATTGCCTTCCGGTTACAATCGCATGACGCGCAGATGAGCGATTCGCCTCTCCCTCTATCAACAATCTCGCCCAAATATCCCGTTCGCGAATGGGGAATTGCGGCGTTCGTCTCTTTGTGCGTCTCGTTGGCCGTGGTTGCTCCGTTTTTCCACCTGGGAACGGCGTCAGGCCACGACGTTGCTTTTCACATGGCTTCGTGGCTCGATGTGGCGGGCCAGTGGAAGCAAGGGATTCTTTTCCCGCGATGGGCCGAATTCGCAAATTTTGGATTTGGTGAACCGCGATTTATTTTTTATCCACCGCTGTCCTGGCTTTTTGGCGCGTTTCTCGGAACATTCGTCCCGTGGCAATCGGTCGCCGTCGTCTTCATCGTGTGCGTCGAGACATTCGCGGGGATTTCCGGCTACGCGCTTTTGCGGCGACTGGCGGATTCGCGATTCGCGGCACTTTTCGGAGCAGCGTGCTTTGCCGCAAATCCTTACAGCCTGCTGATCATCTATATGCGCAGCGACTTTGCTGAGCTTCTTGCGATCGCCATCTTTCCTTTGCTCATTCTGGCGACTCTGCAGCTACTCGGACTCCTCCACCATGGCGTGAGTGGTTCATTTCAGACAACCTTTCTCTTCGCAGTTCCGTTTTGCGCGGTCTGGCTCTCAAACGCACCTGCTGCGGTCATCGCGACGTACAGCGTTGCAATTCTCTTCGTGTTTGCAGCGCTGCGGCAACGTTCTTTCTCGCCGCTGGTGAACGGCGCCGCAGGGATAGCTCTAGGATTTGGCCTTGCTTGTTTCTATCTGATACCGGCAATTTACGAACAGCGTTGGGTCAACATCTCAGGCGTACTCTCCGAGGGACTGACGCCAGCGGAAAATTTTCTGTACGCGAAGACCACCGACAGTGAGCATGATGCCTTCAATCGTATTGCGTCGAACATTGCGGTGCTGCTGATTTTTTGGGCGTTGTGCGCCGCGGTCACGGCCTGGCGAAATACCTTGGTAGCCAAGCCAGATAATCGCGCCGCTAAACATTTCTCAGCCATTGCAGCGCTTTCGGCGGCAGCCACCGTTATGATGTTGCCGATCACTCTCGTCTTTTGGCGATTTTTGCCGGAGCTGCGTTTCGTGCAATTCCCGTGGAGATGGATGTCCGTGCTCGCTGTATGCGCCACGATTTTTACAGCGGTATCCGTACGCGGATGGCTGCGATTTGCCTGGCTGCTTCTCGCAATGCTCGCCGTCATCGGATCGGCACACTATCTTGTGAAAAATGCATGGTGGGACACGGAAGATATGCCTGACTTGCAGGCCGCGATGAAAAACGGCAGCGGCTTCGAAGGCACCGATGAGTATGATCCGGTCGGCGACGATCGCACGGACTTGCCGCAAAAACAGCCGCGTGCGCTGCTGCTCGCGATTTCGACGGATCCCGAGGCTTACAAGGACGCAAAGGTTGCGATCGAGAAATGGAACGCGGAGCATCGCTCGATCCGCGTTGTGACTCGCAGGCCCGGCCGTCTGGCGCTCCACCTTTTGGATTACCCTGCCTGGCGCGCCACGCTGAACGGCAATCCAGTTTCCATACAGCATTCGAAAGGAACGGCGCAAATGATTATTCCCGTCCCTGCCGGTGAATCAGAACTGAAGATCGACTTCACGCGCACAATAGACCGCGCGCTCGGCGGATGGATTTCCGTCGCAAGTCTTGCCGCGTCGTTGTCGGCCTTATTTTGGAAACGGCGCACGCCGCGGATTCGAAGCGCCTAGCGGCGGTCCACCGCGGGGTGGCGAACGTCCTGTCCCTGAACGAGGTAGATCACGTCTTCGGCAATGTTGGTAGCGTGATCGCCGATGCGCTCCAGATTCTTCGCCACGAGGATCAGTTCGAACGCCGGAAACACCACGCTCGAATCGCCCATCATGTACGTCAGCAACTCGCGGAAGATTTGGTCGCGGTAGTGATCCACCTGGTCGTCGCTCATCAAAACTTTGCGGGCCAGATCCACGTCGCGGCGTACCACCGCGTTCAACGCATCGCGCATCATTTCTTCAGCGACTTCGCTCATGCGGGGCAGGTCCACGTAGGGCTTCACGCGCGGATGCCGCAAAATACGCAGTGCACCCTGCGCGATGTTCACGGCCTGATCGGCAATGCGCTCCAAATCGTTGTTGATCCGAGAAACCGCGAGCACGAACCGTAAGTCCACGGCCATCAACTGGTGCAATGCAAGAAGCTGAACTACGCGGTCATCAATTTCCAGCTGCAACTCGTTGATCGCGCCTTCTTCATCCAACACACGTTTGGCAAGTTGCTCGTCCGAATCCAAGACCGCGTGGACCGCCTGATGCACGGCCCGCTCCGCCAGGCTGCCCATCCACAGCAGCCGTTCCTTTACCTCGTTCAGGTCTCTTTCGAAATGGCGTTCCATGGAATCCTTTCCTACAGCGAATCCTTTCTTCAGCGCGTCTCTGGCGCGGTCTCATCCGAAGCGGCCGGTGATATACGCTTCCGTGCGTGGATCGCTCGGCGTGGTAAACAATTGCGGTGTCGGGTTAAATTCCACCAACTGGCCCACCAGCAAAAACGCCGTGTAGTCGCTTACGCGCGCCGCTTGTTGCATGTTGTGAGTCACGATGGCGATGGTGCACGAATCCTTCAACTGCACCAGTAACTCTTCGATTTTGGCAGTGCTGATCGGGTCGAGGGCGGAGCACGGTTCGTCGAGCAAAAGCACTTCAGGCTCAACGGCAAGTCCGCGCGCGATACAGAGACGCTGTTGCTGCCCGCCCGAAAGTTCATAAGCCGATTTGTGCAAATGATCCTTCACTTCATCCCACAACGCCGCGCGGCGCAAACTTTTCTCAACGATCTCCGCGATTGGAAGATTAGATCCGTTGATTTTGGGGCCATAGGCGACGTTTTCGAAAATCGATTTGGGAAAGGGATTCGGCCGTTGGAACACCATTCCAACGCGGCGGCGAAGCTGCGTAACGTCCTGCGAAAGAATATTCTGTCCGTCGAGCAGAATTTCGCCGTCCAGGCGCGCATTCCGGACGGTTTCGTGCATGCGGTTAAAAGTCCGCAGCAGGGTGGATTTGCCGCAGCCCGATGGACCGATCAGCGCAGTCACGCGATTGGTGGCAATGCCCATGTTGATGTCAAAGAGGGTCTGCTTTTCGCCATAGAAGAAATTAACCTTTGAGATATTCATGCGCATGGATTCGGGCGCAATCGTCTCGCGGCTTGTATTGGCTATGCCGGTCGGTTTTAGGTTAACGGACAATTCTGGCCTCGCAGAAGCATGCATGATCAGGACCTCGGTACCGCAACTCCTCGGGAGAGAATCACCCGCGCTACAATGTTCACCGTCAGGATCAAGCCCAAGAGCACCAGCCCTGCAGCCCAGGCCTGCCGATGCCAGTCTTCATATGGCGAAAGCGCGTAGTTGTAAATCACCAAAGGGAGCGCCGCCGTTGGCTGGCCCCAGCCCGGGCTCCAGTAACGGTTTCCGAATGCCGTAAACAGTAGTGGCGCGGTTTCCCCCGCCACGCGCGCCAGCGCCAGCAGGATCGCCGTCATGATGCCACGGTACGCCGCAGGCACGACGACGCGAATAATCGTACTCCACTTGCTCGCGCCCAGTGCCATTGAGCCTTCGCGCAGCGCCCGCGGTACGCCAAGCAGAAATTCCTCCGTACTGCGCAGGGTGATCGGAATCATCATCAGCCCGATGGCGAAGGCGCCTGCAATGGTCGAAAAATGCTTGAATGGAAGCACCACAAGCGCGTATGCAAAAATCCCGATGACGATAGACGGCACGCCGTTCAGCAAATCGGCGGCATAACGCACCACGAACGCCACTTTAGAGCCGCTGAATTCTGCAAGATAGATTCCGCCGAAAAATCCGATGGGCACACCGATCAAAGAAGCAAGCAGCAGCAATTTCGCGCTGCCAACGATGGCGTTTGCCATTCCGCCGCCAGTTTCGCCGACCGGCATCGGCAGTTTCGTGAAAAAGTCCCAATTGATCGACGTTCCGCCGTGGTATACGAGGTAGCCGAGAATAAAAAACAGTACCGAAACAGCCACCAGCGCACATACGCCGGTCATCGTCAGCATGAACCCACTGACCAACTTCCGCCAACGCAGGCGCGCGGTCATGCCTGCCCCATTCCGCTGCCGCGCTGCGTGGTCAGCAGCATCAGCAGCCGTGCCAAACCATTCAAAACAAACGTCAGCAGGAACAGCACCAGGCCGAGTTCAATCAGCGCCTGCAAGTACAAGTCGCCCGTGGCCTCGGTGAACTCGTTGGCAATCACCGCGGCAATCGAATATCCCGGGGAGAACAACGAACTGCTTATGGTCGGGGTGTTACCGATGACCATGGTTACGGCCACGGTTTCGCCGAGAGCGCGCGCGAGGGCCAGAAAAATCGAACCCATGATGCCGGTCTTCGCGAACGGTACGACAACCTTCCAGGTGGACTCCCAGCGCGTCGAGCCCAGCGCCAACGCGGCCTCGCGTTGATCCCGCGGCACTGATAGCAACACTTCTCTCGACACCGAGATGATGTAAGGAATCACCATGATCGCCAGAATGATCCCGGCCGTGAAAAATCCCACGCCGTATGCCGGACCTTGAAACAAGGGCAGAAAACCCAGAGTACTTTTCAACGCCGGCTGAATCCACTGCCGCATCAGGGGAATCACGATGAACACGCCAAGCAATCCGTAAATGACGCTGGGAACTGCTGCGAGCAAGTCAATGAAGAATTGAAGCGGATCTGACAATTTTTGCGGCGCGAGCTCCGCCAGAAAGATTGCCGCGCCAATCCCCAACGGTACGGCGATAAACAGCGCGACGCCGGCCGTTACGAGTGTTCCATAGATAAACGGCAGCGCGCCAAATTCCTCCGCGATGGGATCCCATACTCTAGTGAAGAAAAAACTCAGTCCGAACTTGTGCCTGGGAAGCACGGAGCCGATCCACAGCTCAAAAACCAAGAGCACTGTGATCAACACAACGCTGGCGGCGAAAAGAAACGTCACCAGCCGGGCAATCTCATCCCCATTTCGCAAGCGCGAAAGAAATGAGCGCGAGCCCGCAATGGGACCCGCGCTCGGAACGTTGATGGTTGAGGTTGTCACGCTTCCGCTTACTGCACCTTGTCGATGGCCTTCAACTCTCTATCGACGACTTCCTTCGGCAGCTTCGCGTAGGAAAGATTTTCCGCGAAACCCTGCCCGTCGGTGATGGCCCACTTCACGAAGCCCTTCAGGGCATCGCGCTTCCCGCCGTCCTTGAACTTTTCCGGAATCAGCAGCCAGGTGAAGCTGGAAATCGGATAAGCGTTTTTGCCAGGAGCGTTCGTAATTGATACCCGGAAATCTTCCGGCATCGTTTTCACCGCGCCCGAAGCAGCTTCCGTGACGCTCGCGAGATCCGCCTTCACAAACGTGCCCGAGGAGTTTTTCACGGTGCCGTACGGCACCTTATTTTGTGCTGCGTAAATAAGTTCCACATAGCCAATCGAGCTCGGCGTTTGCTTGATTAAGCCGGTGACGCCCTCATTGCCCTTGCCGCCAAGGCCCACGGGCCAGTTCACCGAAGTGCCTTTGCTGACTTTGTCTTTCCAATCGCCACTGACCTTCGAAAGATAGTCGGTCCAGATGTACGTTGTGCCGCTGCCATCCGACCGGTGAATCACGACTATGTCGTTTGCAGGGAGATTCACGCCCTTATTCGCGTTCGCAATCGCCGGATCATTCCATTTGGAAATGCGGCCGAGGAAAATTCCAGCTAGCGCCTCCGGTGTAAAATTCAGCGGAGTGTTTACGCCAGGAACGTTATACGTCGGCACGACAGCGCCGAGAACCGTCGGGAAGTGCAGAATTCCCGTTCCGTTCTTTGCACGATAGGCCTTGATCTGATCGTCATTCATCGGACCGTCGGTGGCGCCGAAATCGACAGTGCCTTCTGTCACCTGTTTGATGCCTGCTCCCGATCCCACCGACTGGTAATTAATCTGCGCGCTGTTTGTTTTGTGAAATTCGTCAAACCATTTGGAATAAATCGGGTACGGAAATGTTGCACCGGCCCCGTTAATCAGGAGTGCGTTCTGCGCCCACACCATTCCGCCAAGCGCCAGAACGACCAAGAGCATTCCTGCAAGTCGTTTCATTAGAGTTTCTCTCCGAAAAAGTGGCCGTTGGGCAGCCACTCCTCAACTGTTGAACTGGGTCCCTGTCCGTCGGAGCTATTCTGGCGGTGAAGTATTACGGGATTGTTACAATCGCTTCAGAGTTGGTTGAATCTCCGAAAGCGCTGAATCGATGATGGTTATCAGCTCCGTTACAGAGCCTTTACAAATCTCGCACCCGACAAAACAAAGGCGGCGTGCCTTCTCGCACGTAAACGTGAGGCAGCGTCTTACTGGCACGTCAATCGACGTGTGAATATCCTGTAACACGAATTGTTACGGGGAAACTCGCTGACGCGCTGGAGTTTACGGTCGATGTTGGCTAAGGCAACACGCAAGGGCAATCGTCCGCCGGAAGTGGAGCGGCAGGGTGGGCTCGGCGGAATAAACCTTTGGCGTATCTAATCTCATCGTGCGTATTCTCCGAAGCTGTCTAAGCGTTCCAGGTCGAGTCGGCGGCTTACTTCGGCGAACCAATCGTATAAGCGACCACCAGCCGGGTCAAGCGATACTGATATTGGGCATCGGTGTCCGCGATGTCGGCTTCTGTTTTCTGTAGTTCGGCCTGCCCCAGTTCCACAATCGAGCCAAGCCCCAGATTGTAGCGCGACTGCGCCAGGTTCAGGCTAAGGCTGGCCTGGTCGCGCAGTTGTCTGGTGACGCTCAGCCGTTCGAATGCCTGCTGTGCCTGTTGCCATGCCGTTCGAACATCCCGCGCGATATTATTCCGCGCGTCCAGCAGCCGCTGCTTCGCCGCTTCTGTCTGCAGATCCGCCGTTTTCGCCCGCGTGTTGTACAAGAATCCGTTGAACAGCGGAATATTGATGTTCACTCCTACCGCTCCATACCAGTTCGGCAAAGCGTCGTTGCGAACCGGCGCCACTCCCACCGTGCCCAGCGCGCTGACGGTTGGCCGCCAAAGATCGTGCTCGGCGTGCCCGAATTTTTCCGCTGATGTTACCTGATCCTGGAGCGCCAGAACTTCCGGCCGCTGCCGCAGCGCTTCCATGATCAACGGATTTACATCCGCGTCAGGTTGTTCCGGTGCGCTGGTGCTTTCCACGAGATCAAATTGCTGCTGGTCCGGGTAACCCAGAATCGCGGAGAGGACTGCCAGCGATGCCTGGTAATTATTCCTGGCTTCAAGCTGCAGCAGCTTTGCTCGAGAAAGATCTACGCTCGCGAAGCTCAGATCCAGGTCCGATTTCAGCTTGGCCTGTGTCAACGCGTTTATCTGGCTCACGATCAACTGCCGCGCGTCGATCGTTTGCTGCGCCACTCGCAGCAGCGCTTTGGTTTCCAGTGCGTTGTAAAACGCTTGGTCCACCGCCAGCACAATTTGTGCCGTGGTCGCGGCGGAATTCTCTTCCTCTGCTTTCGCGTAAGATTCCGCGCTGGACACCAGATTGGTGGTGCGTCCGAAGTCGGTGATCAGCTGGCTAACCGTCGCTCCGGTGGCCGCGCGTGGATAAATGATCGGATTGTTCAGCGCGCCAGCCGAAATACGGGCTCCGTCGCTTGCAGTAACGCCCGTTAGACTCAGATACGCCGTCGGTAGCAGCGCCGCCCTTTGCTCCCGCACGTACTGCCCGGCCACCAGCGCACGCAACTTTCCCACCGAGATTTGCGGATTTTTTTTCAACGCCAGCGCTTCCGCCTGCCGCCGCCTCAAGGAAGCCCCCGCGGGCGTTGCACCTTGCGCCATCTGAGCCGGGGTTTGTGCGGTACTCTCCTGCAGTTGTTGTGGCGTAGGTTGCGGCGATTGTCCTGCCGCAGGAATCACGAGCCACGCCATCAGTGTGAGCGATAGAAAAGTTGGTCGCTTCACCCGTGCACCTCCGCTTCCGCTGGTTCTTGCTTGCGATGCACGAT
>WNGL01004242.1_pt1 | contig 20460 bp, 27 predicted proteins | sample 5400591 | NCBI WGS metagenome assembly WNGL01 (sample SAMN13153377, study PRJNA577476) | soil metagenome | isolation source: 80 cm soil or saprolite under Garry oak tree replicate 1 | place: USA:California | collected 2016-06-15 | reverse complement strand
CTCCACACGCTCAGCAAGATCATAGGTTGTCTGTGATTCAACCTTCCACGAGGGGTCGAGTCCTTTGGACCGGGCCTCTGAAGCGATTCCGTACTGCCGATTGTATTCATCCTCGATCTTCTTCGAATAGACCTGGATGCGCCGGTTCTCGAGAACTTGCACGACAGAACCTTCGACCGCCGGCTACTGTAAAAGGGTTAATGGTCAATTTCTTGTTGAGACGACCGAAACTGTTTCTAGCCTAGGCGGTCGCGCAGTTTGCCAGAGGAGCGAGTCTTAAGAGTGGGACCAGAGCAGTTGGAGATGTAACAATGACCAACTGTTCCACTGTCGAAGGCGCCCCGACACTATGATAGTTCGTCCGACAACGGCGAACCTGACAACGGTGCGCCGACTTCGCAGCATCGAATATCGAGTGTTTGAGGATCCAGATGATATACATGACCTCATCAACACAGAGGTCCGGAAGGAACTCGAAGCAGATCTGGAGAGCATGGCACGGGACCCACGAGACGACGCCTTGCTTAACTCGCTCCCAAAAAGGAAGTGGAGGCTGGAAGTTGTCAGCATCAGCGATGTGCGACTGAATCCCCTGATCCTGAACTCTTCTGACGTCAAGACTGGTCGAAAGTTCGCGGAGCGACTGAAAGAACGCCGCTCGGAGCTACGTAGAGCGTTGGAGGCACGCAGGGCAGTTATCTGGCCGATTGTCCTAGTGCGCGAAGAAAACCTTCTTGTCGATGGCTACTGTCGTCACTCGGCGCTGCAAGAAATGGGCATATCCGAAACCTATGCGTATGTTGGCACTTCTATCATAAAATGATGGGCCCAAATCTCAAAAGGGCAGAACAGAAGCAGGCTGGACTTGACTGTTTTCGAAGCCACGGCCTACTCTGAAGCTTATCTGGCAGGGAAACCATTGCTATGCTGCAGGTTGGAGCTGTGTCCGCGGCTTTCACGAGAGCTTCGGTCAAAGGCGAGAAGGGCCAGAGAGATATTTCCGGAGTTTCAATTGACCCGACGGTCTTCTTCACGATTCTGCCAGCTGATATCTTGTTTGAGTTGGGTGCTTCATCAGAATCCCTAAAGGCGAAGCTGGAACTGGAAGGCAGTAGCATTGTTGAGGCTCCAATCTATTCGGTAATAGTCTCGGCTCATGGCCGCGAGAACGTGACTTTAGCCGCGGCCTACGAGAGTGCCTCCCCCGTATTGGGAGCGAAGTTCCTCGAAGACTTTGGACTCAAAGTGGATTCCGAAACTGGTTTGTTGAGGCCCACGAATCACCAGGGTTTTGCCTACAACTTCGAAAGCTAGAAAATGTCCACGAGCTCAAGGTCCAGAATAATTCTTCACTGCGATCTGGACGCTTTCTATCCGTCTTGCGAGATCCATCGAGACCCTTCGTTGAAAGGTAAGCCATTGATCGTGGGCGCAGACCCAAAAAATGGCAAGGGCCGCGGAGTCGTGACCTCCTGTTCCTACGAGGCCCGAAAGTTTGGAGTTCGATCCGGTATGCCGATCAGTATGGCCTGGAAGCTATGTCCTCAAGGGATCTATGTCCCGCCCGACTTCGAACTCTACGGCGAAACCTCGGAGAGAGTGATGAATATCATGCGGGATTTTGCGGATATTTTCGAACAGACTAGCATCGACGAAGCCTACATGGACGTCAGCAAGAGATGCAAGACCTACGATGACGCGAAACTGCAAGCTTCCAAACTGAAAGAGGCCTTGAAAGAACGAGAAGGTCTTACCCTCAGCGTCGGGATATCTCCAAGCAAGTCCATTTCGAAGATGGCCTCGGACATGCAGAAGCCGGACGGGCTCACCACCGTTCAGCCAGAACAGGTCGACAAATTTCTCGAACCGCTACCAGTCAATAGGATCAGCGGCGTGGGCAAGAAGACAACTGAATTTCTCCATGAAAAGGGAATCGTAACTATTGGTCAATTGCGCCAAGTGGAGGCGAAGAAGCTCACAGATTGGTTTGGAAAAGGTGGTGTATGGCTCTGGGCCATAGCGAACGGAATCGAGGAGACACCGGTGGAAGAAAGGGGTCTGCGGAAATCGATTAGTGTTGAGCAAACTTTTGAGAGAGACATTCAGAACAAGACGATGGTCCGGGACGCGTTAGAGTCTCTAAGTCACGAGGTTCATGACAGACTCTTGAGTGAAGGTTTGTGGTATCGGACTGTTGGGATCAAGGTCCGGTTCGAAGGGTTCGTAACGTTCACCAGGGAAAAAACCCACACCGGATATGTAGATGACTTGGGAGTCATCCGGGAATATGTGACCTTGCTATTCAGAGAGTTCGAGAAAGATCGACGGAAGATGAGGCTAGTTGGAGTTAGGCTATCCGATCTAAAACCGGCGGAAGGAAAGCAGGTAAAACTAGCCTAGAAATATTTCGACCGATTCAAATTGGGGAAAGGAGGCCTTCGAAGAAAGGGCCTCGATTTTGACCCGAAAACGTTCACCTTATGCAGTGAGGGGTCTCTCTTTCAGATGAGGCACTTCGAAGAATGGCGCAAGGGTCGCTTTCACAGCCCGTTGTGCCTCAACGCTGAGTTGTTCGAAGCCCTTTCCGCAGAACGGGCAGTTTTCGAACTCTCCACGGTCAGCTTGTTTGGCGAACCATTCTCCACAGTGCCAACACTTCACTACTGCTGTAACACACATTCTCGTCTATCACCTCCCTTCTACTGATACCATTTCCATCGCTTCTCGACAAGGAAGAAGATAACTGCTCCGATTATCATCACAGCCTCTTCACTTGCGATCAGTAACGGAACCAATGCTTCGAGGGGTATGTTGAACAGTACGTGCAGCATCCATGATACACTGAGACCGATGACGGCAGCGTAGACCAGTCCAGCGACAAGATAGTTTCTTCTGAAAGCCCTTGCAACTCCGTAGGCAAGTAATCCGCCGACGATGTTCATCAATGGCATGAAGCCTAGCTCGTAAATTCCCGCAAACGGCGAAATCAGGTTGCCTAGGAAGTTTCCCAGCGCGAACGCGAAAGCTAAGGTCCATCTTTTGGCGATGGCGGGCTTCAAACCCTCAGCTATCCTGAATTGCACGGCGGCGAAGCTCAACCCTGGCAAGAGCCAGACGAGAACGGTGTAGAGCGAAGCGAAGACTGCTATTTGGGAGAGAGCTCTAGTGTCGAAGTATTTTCGTAGAAAGTACTGTTCTTCTCTACGTAGTGTTCCTGTTATTTTCTGTTCTACCTCCCTACTCCGGGATTTATTCGAGGCGCAACGGGTGGGAGGCCCCACTCACGCGCCTGTTGATTCCGACGAGTACAGTGGCGCCGTTTTAAGACTTACGAGGAGACTAACGATCTGCCTGCTAGAAGACGCGCTTCTAAGACGAACTAATTAGTTCAGGGCCGAAGGCTCGTGCGAGCGTCATTAGTCTATCGTAGGCTGTCCGGTGCCGGAGAATAATCTTCTCCGGTTTTCCCTCCTTCGGCGTAATTACAATATGACCCGTTCCCAGTAGGCCTGGTTTCTTGAGTTCTATTCTGCTTATCTGGTCCCTTTCCATTTCGAACTCTTTCATCCGCTCGAGATCTGTTATCGTCTTAGCGCTCTCTTCAGGAGAGAGCTGTGGCATGAGTTCGCCATCAATAAAGCCGGCCATCGTGCCGCCCAACGCTCCGCCGCCGTTCGCGCCGAGATCTATGCCGATCAGTCTGCTCGTGGTGAAGTAAATTCCATATCCGATATGGGTGAGGCCTCTCGCGAGAAATCCGCTTGCGAATCCGCCGAGAAACGATTCACTATTTGCCACGCCCTAAGCCCTCAGATCAAGTCTGCAGATTCTCGCTGACAAGAAAATCGTTCCCTGACTGGGTAACTGGGCGGGTTTCAAGATCTTCTGGCTAACGTGATGCTTTAGAGGTCGGGTCGTTAGCTGAACACGTGAAATAAAGAAGGAGGTTTCCGGCCGGGTTTCCCGAACTTTTAGGCTTGTATTGTTGCTTCTACTGAGACGGCCCGTGCTAGGGCTTGTTCTGGAGTGAGGTCCATGCTATGAGTGTCTTTTGCGTGAAGTTGGACATGTTTCACAAGTTCATCATCAGATGGTGTGCGGAGCATGAAGCCACAGTCGCAAGTTACTTGTTTCGCCATGTTTCTTCGTCCGGCTCGTTCGTACTCGTCCCTAAGAAGATGGCCACAAGGAAGTTCGAATCATAGCAGCTGTGTGAGTTAGCGTCGCGGTCTGATAGAAGGCCAGACGCCGGCGACTATTGCTCGGGGAGTCTCCTTGACCCAGTCCGGTATAATCACGGCTCGTAGAAGCTCTTGCACGGAAATTCCTCGGTCTATTGCGGCGCCGGTGAGGACGCGATAGTTCTCGTCGCGAAGCGACATCATGAATTTTGTCAAACTGATACCACCTACCACTGTCGCCGCTCCTAATAGAGTCATGTTCTGGAATCCTTGATAAGCTCACGAAATATGCTAATAATCGCAATCTCTCGAGGCAAAGTTGCGACTCGTTTCATGAGGCTTAGCAAGCTATCTTACCTGACACTTTGGGCAGTCCATTTCGATCAGGTGAAGAAGCTCTACAAGGATACTCTCGATCTTCCAGTTGCCGAGGAGAACGAGAACTTCATCATGTTCGACACCAAGGGGTCGCGGCTAGCATTTCATAGGCTCACCAAGGCCCCGCCTCTCTCCCGTTCAACGGTAGAGGTACATTTGGAGGTTAATGATGTCGATGAAGTCTATTCTTCTCTGAAGTCTAGGGGTGTGAAGTTCGACGATCCTCCGGCGAACCGGCCTTGGGGGACGCGGTCGGCTGGCTTCAAAGATCCTGAAGGCTACGTCGTGGAGATTGTGGGTCCATTGAAAGCAGGCGAGCCTGCAAAAGGCGACTAGTAATCCAGTCTTATTCGTGCTTGTGTTTGGGCTTGGCCTTCTTCTTTTTCTCCGGCGTTAGAACTGGTGTTTGCGGGAAATAGTATGGGGTTGTTTGAGGTGCAGTTGGTGGAGACCCTACGCGTTCAGGTTCACGCACTACATGCTTCTCTGGAGGCGTAACTTCTAGGACCCCGCTCTGGCTGAGGACTCTGTAGTGGTTTAGCCCTTGGTGGTGGAGGAACTTGTGGAGTAGTAGTTTGACTTCTTTGGTTTTTGCGCCTTCGATCTGGAGCTGGGTTCCTTTGGTCTTCATTTTCCCTTCGACCTTGGATTTTAGAAACTGAGCGGCTTCGCTCGAGCGGTCGTGCAAGGCTTTCAGCTCGACCGTCAACACAGGTTTCGACATTGTAGGAATGAAACGCGTCTTGCTGGTTTAAGCCTATAGACAATTGGTCCATCCCTCTCAAATTGCATGGTGGGACTCGCGCACGCACCACTGGTTCTTGCATGTTGCGCGCTTAAATACGCGGGTCGTGAAAATTCGCAAGCGATTAGGATCATGCAGACTATGAATGAAAAGGAGCACTCGCTTGCAGTCGGGATGCGGAAACTCTGGTCTGACCATGTATTCTATACGCGCGAGTACATTATTGCCGCTGGACTTGGCACGTCAAACGCTGATGCGGCTGCAGAGAGATTGCTCAAGAATCAGGAGCACATAGGCGACGCCGTCTCCCAGTACTATGGAAAGGATGCCGGGAACAAGCTCATCGGTCTATTGAAACAACACATCAAGATCGCCGTCGAGCTAGTCGGAGCTGCAAAGAATGGAAACCAGCAGAAATTCCAGGAAGAAGACAAGCAATGGTCCGATAACGCAGAAGAGATTGCTAAGTTCCTAAGCGGTGCGAACCCTAACTGGCCAAGGCGCGACGTTTCCGACTTGTTGAAGCAGCATCTTGATCTGACGAAGAAGGAGGCTGTAGCAATACTCGGCAAGAAATGGAAGGACGCAATCTTAGCCTTCGACGATATTTACACTGAGATACTGACTCTCGCGGATGCACTCTACAAGGGTATTGTCAAACAGTTTCCTGATAAGTTCAAGTAGAACAACCTCTAGAACCACTATGACATCATCGCCTTCTTCGACGCTCTCTCACATTCCAAGGCATACAACGTGTCATTGTACATAGTCCATCTACAAGAGATGCGAGAAGTAGCCCTAGACATGCAAAAAATCGCCCATTATCAGCCCTTATCTCGAATCTGGGGTGGGCTCCCTAGACTTCCCTAAGAATCGTTCGTGAGTCGCTCAAGATCTCCCGACTTTTTGCCTTTCCGTCCAAGCCAATATTGCGCCCCAAATTCTTCGACTGGCCTAGAAACCCTGCCAGACGGGAAATCGTTTCTGGAAAATAGGGGGGTATGTTTCAAGCGTCTCGCGACGCATGAGTGGTTGAGCGGAACCTTTTCTAAAACGCGAAATCGTTCATTATCAAGCCTGAATCCAAATCCGAGGCGACTTTTTTCCTCCGCCGAGAAATCCTTCGTAAATGGTGGATGAAACGGCAGTTTTCGCCCTGCCATCTAAGCCAGAATCATGCCCTGAATCACAGGACTCGCCTGGAATCACTATCAGACAGCGGATGTTCTAGAAAAAGGGGGGTATTGTACAGCGGTCCTGCATGGCATGAGTGGTCTCCGCGAATCCACGTGAAAGTAACTCTTAGGCGGTGGCAAATTGTCTCTTTCAAATCCTACAGAATCGCCCAGAATCAGCTGGCCGCCTTAACAAGAAAGCAGGTATGTTTCAAGCGGCCCGCGACGCGCAAGTGCGCTTCTCTCTTCCCTTTCTTACCATTGTTCCGTGAGAAGGTTGGCTCGTATTATAGCTACATCTTCCATTGCATATTTTGTGATTGATGCTGTAGTGCTCGCATGCTAAAGACCAAGCTCGTCGCCTTCCTCGGCCTTACCCTCACGCTATCGTCACTCCTCCTAGGTTCCCGGATACTCGGCTACCAGCGAGCAGTCCTCACCTTACAGCTCGGAGGCCTATTCCTAGTCCTAGGCGGATTCTTCCGGTTATTCGACAACCATCCACTAAAAGACGCTCTCGCTAGCCTCTACGATCTCGAAGCCACATTGAGCTAGATGTTTTCTAGTATCTTCTAAGCTGCATCCTTGTAGGACTTCGCCAGGTCCAAGGATTCTCGTGTCTGCTTCTCCAGCTCTTCCATATTCGGATATATCGCTCTGTAGACCTCAAGGACGCCGTTCTTGGATCTCACGTGAACTAGATAGGTTGGATACGCGGCGTGTCGGAAAATTCTCTTGCTATCCCAAGACTCCTTCCGATCGTCTTCGGCATACCGGACATGAACGTTTGCGAAATGAACGTTTCCGCCGAGATCCGATTTCATCTTTTGTGCAAGTTCTCGGAATAATGGCTTCTGTTCCATACAACCTGAGCAGCCGTCCCGTGTTATCGCGGTAACATAGACGATGCCGAATTCTTTCGCGAGAGCTTCGGCCGCGTCGGTATCCGACAAATCCTTGAGGCGTTGAAACTCGATAACCTCAACGTTCTTGTCAACGGAAAGCTGGCTTGAAACCGTCAACGGCACTCCTCTGGAAGGACTGGTTGGATGCTCGATATAAGAGTAGACTCTTCGAATATGGAAACCGTCATTGCTGGGTTCCTGGCTCCGGTCGAAGTTCTATGATCAGTCCATCACTCCACTGATACTTCGCCTCCATAAGCTCCGATACCTTTTTCGCAAGCTCTGGTTCGTCCTCGGGATCAACGACTCGGCCAAGTCCCACGTACTTGTCACCGTCCACCTCAAACGAGATTCGTGGATGGTTCATGATATTCTGCACCCAGTGAGCCTCGTCAAGGTACTGCGATACGAGGTAGTATCTTCCTTGACGGCGGACATACCAGATTTCTATTCTGTGGGGTGTCTTGGTCTTCCATCCTTCGGTAGTGAGATAGAGGAACTGGTGTTTGCTGTCCTTCAGAGACGCCCTTCTCTGAGAAGGATTTCTGATGCTACTTCTTCTGTCTGTCAGTGACATAAGCAATGCCCTGAATCTCCACTTTCATCCCGAAGAGCAGGTCGCTTGCCTGGACGGTCGTCCTCGCAGGCTTGGGGTCATTGAAGAAACTGGAATAGGTCTCGTTCATCGCAGAATACTCAGCCAGGTCCTTGAGGTAGACCGTAGTTTGGAGAACGCAGTCCATACTGGAGCCTGCCGCCTCCATAATCCTCTTGAAATTCTCCAGAGTAGCCCTTGTCTGCGCTGTGATGTCTCCTGGAATTACTTTCCCAGTTTTGTCGATTGGTCCTTGCCCGGAAACAAACAATAATTCTCCGAATTTAACAGCGGGCGAAAATGGAAGACCTAGAGGCGCCGGACCCGTTTTCACCGCTTCCTTCTTCATTAGATCTAGCTTATCGGCCTGCTCCATTGGTGTTTAAGAGTTGAGAACCAGCATCAGCTTGTTGACCAGTAATGCTGGAAGAAGCCGTTTCAGGCTCGGAAATACGCGGTCCGATCCCTCTGAAACTTATCGAAGAAGCCAGAGAACGTATCAAAGGGAAAGTTCTGCGAACTCCGCTCGTTCGGTTGAACGTTGATGATGCGTCTGCAGAGATTTTTCTGAAACTGGAGAACTTACAGCCAACTGGCTCCTTCAAAGTCCGAGGCGCTAGCAATGCGATTGCCCTCGCGGGTCCAGACGTAAGGAAGCGTGGAGTATACACTTGCAGCGCGGGAAACATGGCCCAGGCTCTCGCTTGGCAAGCACGTCAAAACAAGATTCCCTGCACAGTAATCGTCCCCGACAACGCTCCACAGACGAAGCTGGAAGCGATCAGAAGGTTCGGCGCAAGAATCATCCAGGCCCCGTTTGACGAAGTCTGGAATGTTGTTGTTACCCATCGATATCCTCCCCTTGATGGCTCGGCGTTCATTCATCCTTTCGCCGATGTTCGAATGATGGCAGGAAACGGAACCGCAGGCCTTGAAATCCTCGAAGACGTACCCGACGTTGAGTCGGTTGTCATACCATTTGGAGGCGGAGGACTGTCCGTAGGCATCGCATCAGCAATTCGCGCGAAAAGACGTCAGACGCGAGTCTACGCGGTCGAGCCAGAAACCGCCGCGCCATTGTCCGCGTCCTTCGCTGCTGGTTCAGCTAAAGAGATCGATAGAACCCCCAGTTTCGTCGACGGTATCGGTGGAAAAAGCGTTCTGCCCGAGATGTGGGAACGTGCTAGGATTCTGCTTCTCCCTCTCGTCGTTTCTCTCTCAGAGATTGCCGCTGCCGTCAAGCTCTTGATAGAGCGCAACAGGGTTGTTGCTGAAGGTGCTGGAGCGGCGTCTGTCGCTGCAGCTACGACGGGCAAGGCTGGGTCGGGGAAAATTGTCTGCATCGTGTCCGGTGGAAACATTGATTCTTCAAAATTGGTGAAGATTCTTGCCGGGAGCATTCCATAGCCACTAAGTCACTAGCTTCAGAACGTAGGAACCGAGGACTTTACTCGCCAATATTACCAGAATTCCTAAGATAGCCATTTTCACCGCGGATTTTGTGGCCGACTGTTTCAAAGTGACTCCTCGGAATGCTCCTAACAAGAAGAGCAATAGGACCCCAATGACTATTGATGCGGTTACGGCATAAGTGTCAGGGAATAGTACTAGGGGAAACAGCAAGATTAAGGATGCGAGAGCGGACGTGATTGCCGTGACTATTCCGGAGCCTAACGCTCTCCGATTGATTTTTCCCAACAATCGATGGACTTTTGGATGATCAGTTGTGAGGGGAACTGGTTTTTTCTTGTTACCGTTCGTTTGCCTTGACCTCTGGCGGTTTGTCCTTGTTATCGCTTCCAGTAGCTGAGTTTTCTTTTCATGCGTCTCGGATAGGTAGGTCGCGGCAAAAACGGAGAGTGCACCCGCGACCGCTCCCCCTACACCTGTTGCGAAGATTTGTACTGGAATGAGTGCTGCTGAGCCTGCTGCTGAAATGATGCCTAGGACCGAGAATAACCCGTCTATAGAGCCAAAGACAAGTTCAGCACTTCGACTTCCTGTCTCTTGAACTACTAGCTCTGTGCTCTGTACTGCCAGGAAGGGTCAACCCCAGAGGAACATGGACTGTTATGACTAGATTCTCTGGAATGAGGATGTTGTTACTGGACGATGGTTCCGATAGAGAATCAGTGCTGGGGCTATCTAGATATGGCTCTAGGCCCGGCTACTAATTTGTCCCGGTCGGTGCGGTTATCGTTGAACGGTGTCCGTCGGAACAGTCTGAACTCGGGGGTTCTTCCCTGGAATATTCCCCATCTTCGCGTTCTTGGCCGTGAGAGCCGCGGCAAGAAGGATCTTTGCAGTATCCTCGATCGAGCCGAAACTCGTATCGAGGATTAGTTGGTATATCGACCAATCATCCACGCTGAACCCGTAATGTTTGCGATATCTCTCAGCCTGCACTCCTTCCCTGTGCAGTGTCTGCCTCTTTGCCTCCTCCAGACTAATGTGGTCTCTTGCGGCAATCCTCTCCAGCCGCACCACTAAAGGCGCGGTCAGTAGGACTCTTAGGTCAGAAATCTCCTTCAAAACCCATCCCGCAAGCTGCCCATCAACAACGACGCCACCTCTCTCCGCCTCTACCATCGTCCTCTCATCAACCAACCGGTCAATACCTGGATCAGCGGCAGCCAACTCCTGAAATTTCTCCAGCGGAGTCTTCCTCTCGTCGGCTAGTTTTCTGAACATTAGCCCAGCTGACACATGACGGAGACCGAGCGATCCGGCCAGCTTCGCCGCGTACGTGGACTTGCCAGATCCGTGCGGCCCACTTACGGTCACAATCAATCGATAGAACCTGACGTGCGAGCAACTCGTCTAATCTCAGACGCAAGACAGCTGCCACACAGCACTCCAGCAAACGGACGCGAGGGAACGCGCGAACTCTTTGCCACTCCGACCGGCCTGCCCGTTACTACTCCATGCAACTCCGCTCCGCATCGGGAACATTGCGCACTCCGGTGCGCCTTGGGGGCAAAATGGATAGTCCGAATGCCAGACGGCAGGGTAAGCACTTTCTTCCGGCGTCCACCAGTCCTCTGCGAGGGACGCGTCAACTAGAATCTCCCGTTGTTGGAGTCATCGAGAACGAAGATTGGACTCCAAACAACCTTGACAATGGAATGCTCAGAGTGAACGAGCAAATGAGATACCAGTAGAAAAGGGACAGTACTGAAAACATGCCGTTGGCTGTCGCTGTTGTAAACGGTAGGACAAGCGGTGCGTATGCTACCGGGATCGAGCCGATCGCCCTGACGACCGTGTAGTAGATCAAGAGAAAAGGTACGATCGTTATTGGGTATGTCTTAAACTGCTCGAAAGTCGATCGCGAACTCATCTTCATCATCGCCGACTGCCGTCTCATTAGCTTCTCAAGCGCCTTCTCGTCTCCGTCTTTCTTGGCTTTACGCACTGCACTCGTCCAAGCCATGTATTCCCTTCTCGAGTTTGCGATCATTTTGTAGTTAACAAGGAACCTGTTAGCAGACATTGTAATCAGTGAGAGAATGATTGCTGCGCCGAGCACTAGGAGAGTGGCAGAGGGTGGATGACTGTATTGACGAAGAGGCGCAGCCAAGGTGTTCAGAATATCGTCGATGAAACTCATTGTAGTGTCCGCTTCTGGATTAGCGCCAATAGGTCCTCCGCCGCTCGTCTCTGATGGCCATCTGGATTCAGAACTATCTGGATTGGAGCGCCGGCTAGGACAGCATTGGCGCTGGCCATGTATCTTGACCATTCAAGGTCTGTGCGGGCTTCGTCTACTGTCTTGCTGTCTCTCTCACGTGTTCTGTCCGCGTTTCTTCTCCTGGCGATGTCTTCGGGGTCCGCTTCTATCAGAATGATTAGGCCAGGGTCAAGCTGTTCCAGGACTCTTCGGGGCGTTCCCGGCCAGATTCCATCCTTGGTCCGGACGAACATGTGAGTGTCGACGACTAGTGCTGACTTGCCCCCGGTCTTTCCGATCTCGCGTGCGGCTTGTTCCTGGACCTTAGCTTGGAGCTCGAGGTCTTGGCGTCGCATGTGGTCCCTATGGACGGTTTTCCCGCGTTTCTTGAACAGCTCGTTCATCACGTTTCCAAAGTTCACTATCTTCAACGGAATGTTCTTTTCGCGAGCGACGGTCTCAAGCTCCTGGAGAACCGTGGTCTTGCCGACCCCGGGTATCCCTGCAACTATGATGGTGCGTGGCAAGTTCTTGACTCACTGTCCGAGGAATCCTTTGACTCCAGGGTATATTTCGGTAATTCTCTCTTTGACGAGTATCTCATAGTATTGTTCGATTATGCCTACTGTCAGTAGTATCCCTGTTCCGGTGCCGAAAGCGCCGAGGAAGTCAGCGCCGGCCGCTATGGTTCCTATGACGATTCCACCAATGATTGTAACCGTGGGTATGTAGCGGTCGAGGATCTGTCTTATTGTGGTGCCGGAGCGTCTGAATCCCTCTACCTGCATTCCAGAGTCGATCAGCTGTTTTGCGACCGTCTTCGAATCCATTCCACCCACCTCTACCCAGGTCACCGCGAAGAAGACGCATGCGAGGACGAAGATGCCCATGTACACCGCAGCTCTGATCGGATCCTGAAGGACTACGGTAATGGATCTCGGGGCGAAGGTGTAGTATGCGAGTCCTTTGCTGGGAACAAGTTGCGCGTTGGTCGAGCTGGTAGGTACGAAGCAGCCGGGGAAGAGGCTGAGCCAGAAGTTTAGGCCCGTGCTGGAACATGTGGGATTGTATCTTTGGAAGAGAAGTTGTCCTATGAAGAAGATGTTTCCGAAGAGTGCGGCGGCGAAGATGACGGGTATGTTGGACACGTAGAAGAACTTGATCGGGAAGCGCCCTCTGAAGCCCCGGTATCTGGCGTATGAGACTGGGACCTCGACGCGTAGCCCGTTGAGGTAGATTATGAGGATAAACACTCCAAGAGTTGTGAAGAGTCCTACCATGTCGGGAAGACCGTTTCCTCCTCTGTAGAGTGCGCTCTGCCATGAGGAGAAGCTTCCCGGGTTCGAGAGTACTGGTCCCAACGATTGGGCGAAGGCGAAGATTGCGCCGAAGTATTTTCCATCGGCGACGGGTGATATTGGCCCAATCGTGCTCCATACTATGGAGAGGCAGACTCCTGCGGCGATGAACAGGCTGATTCCGCTGCCGAAGCCCCATTTTTTCTGGAGCATCTCGTCTAGGAGGATGATGACGACTCCTGCGACTACGAGCTGGGTGAGGATTAGGAATTGAGCTTGTAAGCTAGGTGTGATAAGCTGTCCCGCACTGTTCGTGACATTGTATGCTCCTCCTATCAGGAAGGCTATTCCCTCGAAGATGGTCATGAACACCGACAATACCTTGCTCGCGCCGGTGAACAATGCCCTGTCGGCTGGGTTTGTGAAGTCCACGTTGATCATCTTGGAGCCGGAGAGCACTTGCAAGATTAGTCCGGCTGTAACTATTGGCCCGATTCCGAGCTCGACTAGTGTTCCGCGGTTTGATGCGAAGATGACTCGTAGGGGTCCGAACTGGTCGTTAATGTTCCCGGTATGTGTGATTCCGTAGATGGGTGTCTCGGCCATTATCAGATAGACGACCAGCGTGATGGCGGTCCAGATCAGCTTCTCAGTAAAACCGACGTCTCTTGTTGGTGACCTGACTCCTGGAAGGATTCTGGTCAGGGGTTGGAATAGCTCGATAAACCTGACCGTTACTGATCAGTCCTGTTTGTTCTTTGTTGGGAGGACGATTTCTCCGCCTGCCCTTCCGATCTTCTCTTGGGCACGTTCGGAGGTCTTCGCAACAATTATTCTTAGCGGCTGGCTTATCACGCCCTTTCCCAGCAGCTTCTGGTAGCCTGCTTTTCCAAGGTCAACCTCGACCATATTGCCCGCTTGTTTCGCCGAGCCCTCTTCTATCAGCCGGTCTAATTGTAGGACAAGGTCGCTTACGTTGATCGCGTTTGTGATTTTCTGTCTGACAGGGTGGAAGCCTCTGCTTCCCATCTGCAAGTCGTAGCGTATGACCGCGGACCATTTGTGGCGTTTCCAGCCCGCGTTGCCGTGGCCTCCGAGCATTCCTGAGTCTCGGTGTTGGCCGGAGCGGCCCCAGCCGTGGCATCTAGACCCTCGGAGCTTTCGAGTCTTTCTTTTTGCTGTAGTCATGCGGGGTTCACGTCTATGATTTTGGTTGCTAGAGCATGCTCTAGTCTGAATGTTCGGTGGGACCAGTCGCGGCGGAATTAAACGTTTTTCCAGTACTCTAGATGTAGACGCGATTTGCGTGAACGCGGGGAAAGCCAATTAGGGCCTTGCATCTGCGTGGTTCTAGTACGGGAATAGACTTGGTATGCGGGAGTTGCCAAGCCAGGTCAAAGAGACCCTCTGCTGGGTCTTGGAAGCGCAGGCCTGAGGCGCCTGTCCCGTAGGGGTTCGTGGGTTCGAATCCCACCTCCCGCACCAAGAACAATCAAAGGACAACTTTTCGTTCCACCTGAACTTTGTCTCTCCCACTCTGGCACACGGGGACTCTGCAAAAGTTATAAAAATTAATTTCTACAATCCTCTTACTGTCCGGGTGGGATTTCGGGCTTGTTTTTTCGAGACAGGTTCATTATCAGCTTATCCACGATTTCTTGATCCCCGCGGAATCCCCTAGGGATAAGCGTGGAAATATGTGTTCTGAAAATCGCCTGCTCGTAATCGGGATCTGGGCTAATTATCAGCTTATCTTGGCCGATAAGCCCGAAAGCTGCGGATTTTACTCCTCCCTCTTAGGTTTCTGATCTCTTGGCGGGCTCGGCGAAGGTTGGGTACATGAAACCGGGTGGAGGTTTTTGTTCAGGTTTCTTCTCAAAGACTTGATTCTTGGTAACGAACATTTCATTCTCCATGGATTCAAGGCTCATACTCCTCAAAATTGCATCCTTGTACCAGATCAACTGACCCGCGAGACGGGTCCACCTGATCCTCTCGCTTGCCGGAGCGCGCTTGGACTTTGCCATCCTGGAAGCCTCGTCAATCATTTCCTTCAACGCGCTGATCATACTATGCCTTTCGGATTGGCGCCACCTAGACATCAACGGATACGGATCTTTCTCGACATCATACGGAGGATCCGAATCCGACATTTCCCGGAAAGCCTATGACTGAATCCTCTCAACTAGTATATTCACAAGAGAGTAGCACGAAGATCCGAACCGGAAGAGACATCGGACAAACAGACGATAGGACTTGGCTCGCCCTGACTGTTAGGTTGGCGCGGGAAGTGGGATAGAGGTCTCAACCTGTAGTTCCAAGTATCCGGTGTATACTGGTTGCAGTCTGACTGGTTACCGTTTCCAGAACTTCCACCATGCTGGCTTGATGGCTGCCCCGATTATTCCGAGGATCCCGGCCGTGAAGACCAGTATTGCTAGCGCAGAGTACCCTATCAATGCTCCTCCAACTAGAGCCAATAGAAAGCCGGCGATTCCGAAGGGTTTTACGAAAGCTCTTCTGAATATTTTGAAGGCTGACTTCTCAATTACCACGAAGAATCAGGTACGATAGGCTCGCTTATGTGCAACAGTTTGAACGCTCACACATGTTGCACGGGCAAATTCTTTCACCATTAATTCTTATCGATGCGAGTGGTTCCCATGATCCCTAGTAGACCACACTCTCAGTCGCCAATATTCTTATCTGGGACTGATAAGCTTCCTCCCTTACGTCTATTTACCGGATCCCAGCTGAGCCAGAAACAATGAGTCCTGATGTTGCCGCCACAAGTTCCGTTCTAGAAGGGAGGACGGAAGAAAGGGAGAGCCTTCCGAACGCGACCAGGGCCATACGGCTCGAGGGTGATCTTGACCGTGCTTTAGAAGAGATTGCCAAGCAAGAAAATCAGAGTGTCAGTCTCATCATGAACAAGGCTCTTCTCCGGTATGCAGAGTGGGAATATCCCGCCGGAAGGTTCGGCCTGATAACAGTGTCCTCTAGCGTTACGAGGAAGCTTTTCGAACTATTGACTGTCGACCAAGCTAGGACTTTTGGGAGGGAGGCTGGAGCCCAGTTCCTTTCCGAGTTTATCAATTTCTGGTTCAAGGCCTTGGACTTCAACGCGCTTCTCAAGGCGCTCGAGTACTTGGGAGATCGATATGCGAGAGATTTTCATTTCGACCAGAGTTTTGATGGCAAGGTCCACACGATCATAATAAAACACGATAGAGGCTCTTCAACGTCAGCATACTATGCCGAGGCGTTGAAAGCACTTCTTGAGCGCTTGAATATGAGAGCGGAAACGGTCGAAAGCGATCAACAGGTTACTATCACTGTCCGAAACTAGGATTCGAGGAATGAACGCATGCCGCGCATTACCGGCCCCCTAATGAAAGGGAAGGACATCAGCCTAAGGATCAGGCCCAATCCTTTTTCCAGGTCCGCTGCTCACAACCCATTTGACTGGTCAATTCAGCCGGAGAACCGATCGAGCGCTTTGGAAAAGCCATATGACCGCCAACAATAGGCTACGGTGGGCTTTCAGATTGCTGATGTTGCTCAGTTAGATCCTTTTCTGCCTATCCTCCAGATGTCTCTCCCGCAATTGGGGAGAGGTCTGAAGACCTGTATGTTTGCCGGTCCCTCCGGCTCAAAGGCACGCGTATACGCTTGAATATATCATCGATCGGGGGCTGCAAGTTCTTCAAGGGGTCCAAAGCAATCTCCGCAACGACTTGGTTGTCCGTGCTTGTCAGACTAAACCGTTTGACCTTCCCCTCAAGACTTTCGCTCAGCATAGTTTCTAACGTTCCCTCGCCCTCGAGTGCTTCGCCAAGCATAGCTTCCAGCATTCCCTCATAGAAGAGCGACCATTTTCTCCCCATTCCATGCAGAAGCGTCAATATTCGCGTGGAGCCTATCGTCGCTTGGTCGAAGTAGAACCTTCTTCCGTACCGGCCGAAGAGTTCGAGGATACGGATTCGAGGCTCTATCCCATGATCTTGATAGTAGGATGTGGCAACGGTTCTCCACTCGTGGCGCCACTGCGACTTCCCAAGCTCTCGAGCCTCTTCCTCTGGGACCCATGTCATCAGTTTTGCAAGGAGCGAGGAGAACGTGGAGACCACTTGGAACCTTTCGCTTACCACTTCCCATTCCACGTATTTCCTTAGCGCACGATTTGCGATGACGTTTTGGCTCGACGCGATGGTTTGGGAGAAGACAATGTTCTCTATCCCCTCTAACGGATGCTGTTCGCGCCGACGGGATTGAGACCAAACGCTTGAAGGAATAGTTCGCATTTAAACCAACACTTTTTGGATAAAGAATACGAATAGTTCGTAATCGTTAGAAATGGTACAGACTAGCCAGGCAGATACCCGAAGATAACTAGGATAAGCAGGGCTAACTTGAGATGGATGCAACTATCTTTTCGATTATCTAATTGCGGACTGTGATCGTAAGTTGTTGATCGCTCTCGACTGCGTCCACTTTCATATTCAAACGATTGAATAGAACCTTTGCAATTTCAGCATAGAATGCTGACGTCCTGGGTCCTCTATCGTGTTTGAAAATGACCGTGTGCACGTTCCCATCGAAGCTGTGTTCGAATTTGAAAGACCTAGCGTATTCGCTACCAAGAATCTCTAGGGCCTTCAGAGTCGTGTCGAAGTCGATCTTCTTGAACCAGAAGTTGATGAACTCGGAATATTCGTTCGTGGCGGACTGTCGGCCTAGTTCCCTAGCCTCCTCGTCTGTGAAACTCTCGTATATTCTCCTCATTTTGGCGGTAAACGCCATCATGAACCCGAATTTCTCTGCGTAGACTTCCCATTCAACGTGTCTTCTGAGTGCCTTGTTTATTATGAAACTGATGCTCACGTATTCTTGTTTCGCGAGCTCTTCCAGCTTTGCCAATATGTCACCCTCGAGTCTTATGGTTCGGGTCTCGCTCGGGACGCGAGCGAGTCTTATGGTTCGGGTCTCGCTCGGGACGCGAGCTGTTTCAGCCTTCTCTACTTCGAGCTTTAGTTCGGTCAACGTGTTTGACATGATTGGTTACCTGTGCCTACCCGGCGATCATCCTCTGTAAGAAAGGGTGATTTCTGGGAGTATCCGCCTCTCCGAGGGTTGCCGACGGGACTCTGACCAGCTCGGCTTGCGTGTTTCGCCGGGGATCCTTAGACGAATTACTACCTGATCTTCGGTGCGTTCGGATTCTGGATCAACATTTAGAAGGACTTTGAATAAGCTGGTCAAGAATTCTTCGTTGAAAACGGACCCTTTCGGGCCAAGTCCATGCTTCACTATTATCGTATGTATCTTGCCGTCGAATGTGTGTTGCAGGCTGAATATTCGTGCTCGGGATCCGAATAATCTTAGAGTTTCGAGAACTGTGTCTAGGCTCAGCTTCTTGAACCGGAAGAGTATGAAATCTCTTCCAACGTTCTTTGCCGCCCACTCCCCTAGTTCCTTTGCCTGTTCAGCCGTGAAATAACTGTACATTTTAGCATGCAGGAATCCGGGTATAGAAACGAAGCCGAATTTCTCTGCTGCGATATCCCACTCGGTGAGCCTCTTGAGGGACGAGGTCACAAGATAGTTGACGCTAACCCGTTCCTGTTTGGCAAGTTGCTGTAGTTCACGGTCGACTTCGGGTGTTAGCCGTATCGTCCTTGTGATCGTTTCGCGTGGCGTATGCGTTCCCTTGTAGTACACTTAGCACTACCTAGGTGCGTATATTACTGTTCTGTGTTCTAATCCATTCACTTAGAACACCACTCACTCTGGCGGATATCTTTTGGTATCTTGTGATTTCCGAATCATGACTGATAGCGTCGTCCCATGGCACTGGGCTTCTCAAAAATGACGACGACATAACACAGCCGAACACAACATAAGATTTCGGATTCTCTTCCACCACATATCTGATCCATTCCGTCAATTTTATGCTATATTCACCAAGCCAGTGGATGTCGAGCGCGGGCGAGTTTTTCGCAAGGAAATGCGACCAGGTCAACTGAACCAGCTTCCAATATTACATCGCTGGAGCGGCTTCAACTCTAAAAGACACACTCTAGCAGAATTCTAACTCAAAAAGTTCTATCGCGTTTCTTCTGTCTCCAGATGGAAGCGTATTCGCGCCATGTGATCGATTATCGCGCATTTGCTTGCCAATAGAGTTCTGATCGTTTCCTATGTTGTTGTTGGTAAACGTCCAGGCTATATGCAAAAAGGGCGCTTACCCAGTAATCTCGGGATAGTGAAAGCAGATGTCGGTAGAATTTGCGATGCGTAAATGGTCGGTGATTGTCAAGCTCGAAGGGTATGCGACGCCTTCTACCGCGCAAGCACTCGTTCAGAAGGTTCACGCAATCATCGAATCTTTCCAAGACGACGGCGTCGACGTTAACGTTTTCATGCTCTTGGAGGACGAAAAAGATTCTAGCTCCATGGACGAACTTGTCCCACGCAAACCCGACAGACTGACGGATAGGAAGCAATCAGACTAGAATATCGAGTTGGAAGCGAACGCGAATGAAGTCCTTGATGTTAACTTGGGAGTTTCCGCCTCGAATCATAGGCGGCATTTCAACTCACGTCTATCATCTCTCAAGGGCCCTTGTCGAAAGGGGGACTTCAATCCGGGTGATAACTTGCGACTTTCCCCAAGCACCTGCCGAAGAGACTGTAGATGGGGTCCGTGTATCGCGAGTCGATAGCGGCCGGGTTCCCGAATCCAACCTTCTCCTCTGGATCTATCACCTGAACTCCCAAATGATCCTGAAGACAACCGAACTACTTGAGACTGAGAGATTCGACCTGATACACGCTCACGACTGGGTTGTAGGAAGAGCAGCTGTCGAACTCAAGAATCAACTCAGTCTTCCGCTAATTTCGACAATACATGCGACCGAGATTGGAAGGGGCGGTAGCTTAGACGGTGAATACCGCAGGAAAGTGAGGGACATCGAGCGGCTACTAGTAGAGCAGAGCGACGGGATCATCTGTTGTAGCAACTACATGCTTGACCATATCCGGGACGAACTCGGCGCGGATAATGCCAAGATCCGCGTTATTCCAAATGGGGTTGAAATATCTAGGTTCAAAGACGGCGAACCGCAACATCTCCTCCCCATTGAGGCGACTTCTGAAAACAGAAAAGTCATACTCTACGTCGGGCGGATTGTCCGCGAAAAAGGAATCTTTACTCTCCTAGATGCTTTTGAGGAGTTGCGAAAGCGGGATAAGAATGTCAGCCTCGTCTTTGTTGGCGAAGGCCCACTCAAAGAGAATTTGGCTAGGGAAATCCTCTGGAGGAAACTGAGCGACCGCGTTAAGCTCGCGGGATTTGTTGACGAACAGAAACTGGTCTCGCTCTACAATTCAAGCGATGTCTTTGTCCTACCATCCCACTACGAACCCTTTGGAATGGTCGTACTCGAAGCAATGGCGTCACGGGTACCCGTTGTGGTCTCAGACATCGGAGGGCTCTCCGAAATAGTTGAGG
>WNGL01004076.1_pt1 | contig 20464 bp, 16 predicted proteins | sample 5400591 | NCBI WGS metagenome assembly WNGL01 (sample SAMN13153377, study PRJNA577476) | soil metagenome | isolation source: 80 cm soil or saprolite under Garry oak tree replicate 1 | place: USA:California | collected 2016-06-15 | reverse complement strand
GCCTTGCTGGCTATCGACGAGGTGGGCGAGCGCATCGTGGAAAGGATCCGACGCCAACGCAAGTTGGACAAGGGGCGGCGCGGCTGGCCCGAGCTGGCGGTGCTCACAGCGCAGTGGCTGTTCCAGCACCCTAGCTTGTACCCAATCCCCGCCGCGCTCCCCATGCTCCATCTCGGCGAAACCATCTATCGAGCGCCACGGCCGCTGCGAGCCCCCGCCGCGGTCTCGTGTCGCGTGATCGCCGCATCGTGGGAGTTGGCGCAGCAGGAGGTGGACGTCCGTCGGCGCAACGCAGAACGGTTGCTCGACGCACTCCGCTGGCAACCGGCGTTCAGGACGGTGACCGCCGCACCGTGTGCGCGCGCTGGCTACCTGCGGCTGCCCGCGCTCGCCTCGCCTCTCGCCCGTCGTGCTGCGTCTGACGTTGCGGCACGACGGCTAGGGGTGATGCCGGGTTATCCAAAGCCTCTTTGCGACCTTGAGCCGCTTAGCAGGCGGTGCTTGAACCGAAACGACGGCTTCCCCGGGGGTCGTTTGCTCGCCGACCGCCTCTGTACGTTTCCGACGCACGGTCGGCTCGACTCTCGCGACCTCGACACACTCGAGCACTGGATTCGCGAATGGGGTGGATGCAAGGAGGCGTAAGAGCGCCGGGGGTACTCGCGATCGCGCGGTTGGGTATCCTGCCCAGCTATCCAGGCACGCTCGCGACCCTACCATCGGTCCGCGAACGACTCTTGTCGGTCATTCGGCGGTGGCCTGAAGCGGAGGATCTGGTTCGCCAGCTCGTGACATTTCCAACCCACTCTCTGCTCGACGCGCAAGACCGCGACGCTTTCACGCGGCTATGCCGAAACGCCCATTGATGGCGAAGCTCTATGAACAGGCCAGCCGATGGACCCCCGCCAAGCTAAAGGACTTGGTGAGGAAAGGAGCGACGCTCGTCGGATGCCGGATCGGAAGACTTCCGGGCTTTGAGGCGCTCGGTACGCATCTCGCCATGCTGTTCGCTCGGCTGAAGATCAACTGCGTGTTGGATGTGGGCGCTCATGTTGGTCAGTATGGTCGATTTCTGCGAAATATTGGGTACAGCGGCTACATCGTCTCTTTCGAACCGATTCGCGCGAATTTCGCCGTGCTGGAACAGCGCTCTGCGAAAGACGAGAAGTGGATCGCGCGCCGCCTCGCGCTTGGAAACGATGATCGAATGGTTCCGATCAACGTGGCCCACATCACGCAGTTCAGTTCCTTCTTGCCGCGCAGTGGCTACAGCGTGAATCAGTTTGGCGAGCTGAGCGGGACCAGCCGTACAGAAATTGTTGCGATGCAACGACTGGATAGCGTTTTCGACGAGTGCATCTGTCTTGTTAAGGATCCTCGCGTTTTCCTCAAACTCGACACCCAGGGCTACGACCTGAAGATCCTTGAGGGTTGCGGGCGGCGCCTGCAGCAGGTGTTAGCGTTGCAATCAGAGCTTTCAGTAAAACCCCTCTATGAGGGAATGACGCAGTACCTGGACGCGATGTCGTACATGAACGATAGGGGCTTTGAGCTCACGGGAATCTTTCCGGTCCTGCGCGATGAGGATTTGCGGATCGTGGAACTCGATAGCGTCATGATACGAACCCACGGCAGCCCTTGAGGCCGCGGTCGCTCCTAGGGCTGGCGCTCTCGATGGTCGCAGCGTCAGCGGTAGCGTGCGAGCGCCCTCCGGCAACCAGGAGCCGGGGTGTAGACACCGTTTTCGCCGAGGGGTTCGAGACGGGGTCGCTTGCAGCCTGGCAAGATGGGGTGGATGTCACTCGTCATCGGATCGTGGCGGACCCGAGTGGTGCCCAGTCCGGGACCCATTACCTCGAAGTCACGTATCCCTCCGGAAGTGACGGCGGCTGGATCACTCACTTCCTTTTACCTGGCTACGACTCTCTGTACGTGAGCTTTTACGTGCGCTTCCCGTCGAACTGGCAGGGCGGCTCAAAGCTGCTCGCCTTGTACGGTTCGCGGACGGACAATCAATGGTCGGGCCTTGGTCAAGCGGGGAGATGCCCCACCGGAACAGATTTCTTCGCAGCGATGCTTGTCGCGGAGGCGAACGGCGATCCCGGACCGACGCGGTTCTATACCTACTACCCGTCGATGGCGCGCGAACCTGATCGTGTCACGTGTTGGGGACGGTTCGGTGACGGGTCTGAGCGCTATGCGCCGCCACTCGTGCTGACTCGTGGCGAATGGCATCACGTAGAATTCTGGGTGAAGCTCAACACCCCGGGGCAGGCAGACGGCAGCCAGACCTTCCGGCTTGATGGCGTCCAGCGGGGCAGTTGGGTCGGCTTGAGTTTTCGCGCGAGTACGATCTTGCGATTGAACTCCGTGCAACTCACTTTCAGCGTGAGCGGTGGCGTCCCCAAGACTCAAACGCTCGATTTCGACAACATCCTGGTCTCAACGGCGCGCGCACCGCATTAGCGTTGCGACTGCCGAGACGCTGCAGGTTGCATGTCGCTTAATGCATTACCAGCAGGCAGAATACAGCAGGATTTAGCCAATGTTGGCCCAATCACACGATTTCGGTGCGCTTCACAACCCTTTCAATCTCACCTCAGCTACTGCGCCTTTGCGGGCTGCAGCCCATTCGGCACGCCTGTTGCCAACAGCGTATGCCTAGATAAGCTGCTCAGAGCAAAACCGTCGAAAGACGGTGACGCAGAGCTACGGGACTAAGGCGACATCCTCGCCACGTCCGCCGGGCCGCCAGCGAATCGACCAAAGGTCGAAGCTGGCGGCCTTTCGTTTTGACTGAACCCCTCGCTTGAGGGAGCGCCGAAAAAGGCAAACCCGGCGAAAGCCGGGGACGCAAAGCCCCGAGGCTACCGCACGCTCTCGCGTGTGACGTTCAAACACAAGTTGTCGCGGCGGTTGGACCATTGATTCGAGGAGTGAATTGATATGCCGTTCACGTTCAAGCTGTCCCAACGTCTGGCGCGGATAAAAGCCGCGTCGCTGCTGCTTCCGGCCGCCGCCCTCGTGATCGCGTCGTGCGACCTGAGGCCACGCGGTTCGGGCACCGGAGTAGACAACCCGGTCACGCAGGTGTTTGTCTCCCCAGACAGCCTGATTCTCGATCCTCTCCAGAGCTATCAATTTCACGTCTTCGGCCGGACGCAGGCCGGCGACAGTGTCCCCGTCTCGGTTCGTTGGAGTGCCTCGGCAGGGCTCATCACGTCGAGCGGGATGTACACGGCCGACACGTCGGCCAACGACGTGCTGGTGACGGCCATGCTCACCACCTCGACAACCAGTGGAACGTCGAATGTCAAGAAGCGTCGCCTCATCCAGATCGTTATCAACCCCGCGACGTCAAGCGTGCTGACGGGGGCGATGCAGCAGTTCACGGCGTACGGGCGCAGGAACACCGGAGACAGCGTAAGCGTCTCGGTAACGTATTCGGCAACGGGCGGGATCATCTCAGGAAGTGGTGCGTACACCGCTGGTCAGACGCCGGGCGCGTACCAGGTGACCGCCAAACAGAACGGCGGCTCCTTGACGGACACGGCAGCAGTCACCGTGGCGAGTGCGCCACCGCCGCCGCCCCCCGGGAGTCCTGGGACGGTGACGGATCTCGCCGTGGCCAGTATTACCGACAATGCGGCGACGCTTTCGTTTACCGAGGTCAACGATGGCAGCGGCGCCCCGGCGAGTTACGACATTCGCTTAGCCGTGGGTACGATCAACTGGGGCTTGGCGCCCAGCATCACGCTGGGCACATGTCAGGTGCCGGTGAGCGGGACGGCGATCGGCGCGAAGCAGAGCTGCACGGTGCTGGGTCTCTCGTCGGCTACCGCTTATCAATTCCAGCTGATCGCGTTCCGGGGCACGCTGAACGTGAACGCGGTGTTCGGCCTGCTCTCCAACGTGGCGAGCGGGACGACCACAGGTTCGATCACACCGCCGCCCCCACCGCCGCCGCCGCCGCCGCCCCCACCCACAACGGTATTCGCCGAGGACTTCGAGTCGGGGACTTTGTCGGCGTGGCCGGACGGCGTGGATCCCACTGTCCACCGTATCATCACGGATCCGACTTTGGCCCACTCGGGCAGCCACGTGCTCGAAGTGACGTATCCCGCGGGCAGCGATGGTGGCTGGTTGACCCACTGGTTCATGCCGGGCTACGACTCGATCTACGTGAGTTTGTGGGTCCGGTTCCCTGCGGGCTGGCAGGGTGGCACCAAACTGGTCGCGTTATACGGCTCGCGCACCGACAATCAGTGGTCGGCGCTCGGACAAGCCGGGAAGTGTCCCACGGGTACGGACTTCTTCGGTACGTGGGTCGTGACGGAGGGGACCGGTAATCCGGGACCCACGCGGTTCTACAGTTATTACCCGGCCATGGCCCGGGAGCCGGACGGCATCACGTGCTGGGGGCGTTTCGGGGACGGCACCGAGACGTATGTGCCCCCGCTCACCATGAGCACCGGGTCGTGGCACCACGTAGAGTTCTGGGTGAAGCTGAACGCCCCGGGCAACTCCGACGCGCTGCAGATGTTCTGGATCGACGGCGTGCTGCGGGGCTCGTGGGGTGGGTTGAGCTTCCGCACCAGTACGATCCTCAAACTCAATTCGGTGCAGCTGAGCTTCAGCAATAGCGCGAGCACAGTACAGACCCAGAAGCTGTATGTGGACGACGTGCTTGTGCTCACCGCGCGGCCGTGACAGCGCCCCGTTGGTGGAGGAGGCTATCATAGACGTCGGCATATCGGGCGACCATCCTTGAGATGTGATACTCCAGGGACGCCCGTCGGCTGGCGCGCGTAGCGAGTTCGCGCGCACAGGTTGGCGCTGCGAGCAGCTTGTCGAGCGCCGTCGCCAGGGCGGGAGCATCGCCGGCCGGGACGAGCACGCCCGCCTCTCCATCGGCGAGCACGTTGCGAACCTCTCCCACGTCGCTCGCCACGATGGGGCACCCGGACAACATGGCTTCAAGCAGGGCCAGCGGCAGCCCCTCGGATAAAGACGGCAGCACGAAGACGTCGGCGCCCGCGAGCACGTTCGCCACGTCCTCGCGGAGCCCGAGGAGGTGTAACCGCCGCGCCACGCCGAGCTCCTCAGCCTGGGTCCGCAGCGCCTCGGCGGTTTCGCCACGCCCCGCGATCGCGAGGTACACGTTCGGGTGCCGCTCGCGCAGCAGCGCCAGTGCCTCGACTGCGAAGCGATGCCCCTTCACGGGATACAGGTTGCCAACAGCGAGCACCAGGCGGTCCTCGGACGCGAGGTTGAGCTCTTCCCGTAGGGTCGAGCGCGCTGCAGGGACGTAGCGGACCCCGTTGGTGATCGTCGTAATCCGCGAGGCAGGCAACCAGAGATCTCGACGGAGTTGGCGAGCGAGCTCGTGCGACACCGCGACGATCCGGCCGCCCAGGGCGATGGCGGCGCGCAGCGCGACGCGCCGGCGGAGCCGATGCGCGTAGTAACGTCCCCCGTGCATCGTCACGACGTGCGGCACGCCAGCTTGCCATGCGGCCCACGCGCCGTACACCGCCATCGAGAACTCGTGACAGTGAGCGAGCGCGATCCGATACCGACGGAACACAGCGGTGAGCCAACGGGCGCACTTGAAAGAAACCGGACGATCGAGCCGGAAGTACTCGATCGCGACGCCACTGCCGGCGAGCTGCTGCGCGACCCAGCCCTCACCGTTAGCAGGGAGTAAGACGAGGTTATGAGCGCCGGCTTCCTGCAGCTCGCGGGCCAGGTCCGCGACCATCCGCTCCGCGCCGCCCGGACCGTCGCACTCGATCAGGTGGGCGATCCGGAGACCACGCAGGCCGTTGCTAGCCATGTGTCAGGTTGTTGGCGAGGGCAGTGCAGGGTAGCGCGACACCACTCCCCCACGCCAGCGACGAAACCGTTCGAACACTCCCGCCACGCGCAACCGGAGTTTCAGTGCTGTGTCGCTCCGCGTCATGCAGAAGCGCGGCAGATCGTCTTCGTCGCAGGGCTGTTTGAGCATCGTGCCTGCCAGCGTCAATGAGGCCATCATGCCGGCCTCGCGAGCCGCGCGCACCGTGCGCCTGTCAAACAGGCCAAACGGGATTGCCAGGATCGGTACGACGTTGGGATAGCGTTCGCGTACCGCGCCGTAGCCTGCTGTAATCTCGCGGTGCAGTTCGGCGTCGGGCAGCAGCGGCAAGACGGGGTGTGAAACTGTGTGTACCGCCAGATCAACCGACGGCAGTGCAGCGAAGCTGTCCAACTCCTCGAATGTCATAGATCGCTGCCGCGTGCGGGTGCCGGTCTCTTGCTCCAGATCACGGAGTAGTTGGTCCAGTTCCGAAGGCCATCGCCCGGTATGCGCCGCCAGAACCCACTGGCGCAGCGGTCGCAATGGACCGTGGTAGGCAAGCTCTCGACTGCGGTAGGCGGCCGGCAGGCCTGCGGTGTCTTCGAACGCTCGCCATCGCGCCGTGGAAACGCGGGGGAACACGTCGTCAATCCGATCCCACCAATACGACGCACCAGAGACGGCAGCTCGGGCGACGACGAATACCGTGACGGGAATCGCCTCGCGGCGAACAAAGTCAGCGGCCTCGCCGAGGAGGGAGGCGTACGCGTCGTCCATGGTGATGGCAACAAGACCAGCTGTGCTACGCCCGGCTCGTTGTCGCTCAACGAGATCGCGCAGCGGCACGAGCTGACCGATGCCCCGCGCCGCAGCGATCAATGATTTGAACTTCTCGAGTGGCACGTGGACATCGCTGTACGACGGCAATGCCGGGGTCGTGACACCATGGAAGCAAAGGATGACGCCTGCCGAACTGCGCAGGCGCAACCCTAAGAGAGAGAGCATGTCTCGTGACCGCTCAAGGCGGGAAGTATGGCCCGCGTCATCCGCTGAACAACACCTTCCCACGTGAAGTAACGCTCGGCCCGCTGCCGGCCTGCTCGCCCCATGCGACGGGCTAGGACAGGATCGCTCAGCAGTCGCAAGAGACGGTCGGTCAGGGCGTCCAGATCATCGATTGGGATGGTAAACCCGGTCTCTCCGTTCTCGATCATCTCCGGCACCGCCCAAGCATCGGTCCCGATGCAGGGCAGGGCGAAGTACATCGCTTCGATAAATGCGATGCCGAACGGCTCGAACCGAGTCGGCAAGCAGAACACGTCTGCTGATCCGTACGCGTCCACGAGGGCCGCCCACCCACTCGGCTCGTTCTTGTTGAGATCGCCGAGAAAGGTCATCCCCGGCTCCTGCGCCGGCAGCGAGGGTGGACCGGCGATCAGCAGGCGTGCATTGGAAATGCGTTCCCGGACTCGGCGGAAGGCCTGGAGAAGCAGATCGCCGCCCTTGCGGTGGAACTGCCGCCCCACGAACAGAATTGTAGGGGCGTGGTTTGAACCGCTCGGAGGCGTGCCTCGCGGAATCCGAGTCACGTCAAAGTTCGGCCCTGCATGTACCGCATGCACGCGGCTCGGCGATAGGTCGAAGTCCTCGATGAACGATCGACGGAGCCGTTCGCTCAGCGTGAAGATGCCGGACGCACGGCGGTACACCTCGACCTCCCGTTGCGCGACCTGCAGCAACTCTGGAGCGGTCAGCGACACCGCGTCGCTGTATCCCGAAGCCGCGCCGTGCTCTGCCATCCGGATGTTCGAATCGCAGCAGAGGAAGTAGGGAACCGCGCCCCTCCCGAGTGGCTGGAACGACGCGCCGATCTGAAGGATGAAGTCCACATTTCCCCGTTGGGCGGCAATGTGGCGCCGCGCGTTGCGCGAGCGCAGGCGGAACGGTTGCCCGCTGAGGTGAAACCTGGTCGCCCAGCGGCGACGGTCGACGGAGAACGTCAGCGCGGCGCCGAGCAACCGCTCATTTCCGTAGAGGTCGACGTCTCGTGTCTCGACGGTGTGACCGGCAGCGCCGAGCTGATCGACCAAGCTCTTGGTTATACCGGACCAGGAGTCCCAAGATCGCGCATCCCCCTCACACAGCAGCAAGATTCTCAGCGGACGCATTTAACCCCCGGGAATGCTGATATAGGTGTGGTCGATGTACATGTACTGCTCCCTCGGTGGTGGAATCTGAATTGTCGGAGCAAACTCGAACTGCGAAAAACCAACGCCGCCGCCGGGGTAAGCCACGGTGCGGTGGTCGCCGTTCAGCACGCCATCCACCCACCAGCGAATGATCCCATCGCCGGTGGTTCCCCACCGGTAGTAAAACTCGATGCGGTGCCATTCCCCGGGATAGACGTAGGTCGTGTTGACGTTGGGCAACCAAATCTTCTGTCCGTACGGGGCCCACTCGGTGTTCGCCCCGATTCGATACGGCGGACCCTCGACCCACCCTGTCACTTCGTTGCCACCCTGGTGGTACAGGTTGGTATAGACTTGTCCCAGCCCGTTCGGGGTGGTCCACAGAAAGGTGATCTTCCCCCCCCCCGCCGGGTTGGAGTACCAGTTGGGCGAGAGCTTCATCCACCACGCGGTATAGACTTCCCGCACAGGCGGAAGGCCGATCCAGTGCACACTCGGTTCGGCATCGCGAGCCATGTCAGGTGTGTCGATGATCCGAAGGACATGGGGCGGCGAGCGCGGCGCGCGAGTATCCACGACGATGTCGTCATCCTTGGAACTGGTGCGTCGCAGATAGCTCCAGCCGGTCTGTGACTTGGCAGAGCCGAACAAAAAGGCTTGCAGGCGCCCCAAGATTGGTGGGGGCGTGGGTGTCAACTCATCCCATGGTTGATCACTGAACTGCACGAACCCCGGCGGTTCGTGTAACGGCGGACCGGCAGCGCTCCTTGACCACACGCCGGGTGGCTCGGTTACGGGCGCGCCATTTTCGGGAGGTGATCCGCATGACAACGTCGTGAGCGACGCGGTGAGCGCTAACGTCGCGAGGCTCCGAAAGGATCGGCCGACGAGTTCCTCGTAGGCTGAGCGGATGCTGCGGCCGACGACGCTCCAGCTGTAGCTTGTGACTGCAGTGTCCCGCGCATTCCGCTCAAGGTGAGCGCGCAGCCGACCATCGCTCAGGACCTGAAGGACAGCGTCCGCGAACGCGTCCGGCGCGTCCCGAATGAGGATGTTCTGGCCGTCCACGGCGTCGAGACCCTCGCAGCCGATCGACGTCGAAACGACTGCTTTGCCCATCGCCCATGCGTCGAGGATTTTGAGGCGGGTTCCCCCGCCGATGCGGATCGGCACGACGCAGCACAGCGCTTCCGAGAGCGCTGGCCGAATGTCGGGAACGTGTCCCAGCGCCATTACGCCGGACTCGGCATTGTAGCGCGTCTGGTCCGAAGGTTTGCTACCGCCGATTAACCGTAAGGACGCAGAACCCCCCGCGACCCGGATCGCCGGCCAGATCTCGTGCAACAAGAACTCGATGGCATCCCGATTGGGATGACTATGCGTTGGCCCCACGAACACAACGCGTCCGGCGATCGGCATGGTGCCGTTGGGCTGGAAGTAATCCGTGTCCGTGCCGTTAGGAACGACGATCGTAGGGGCGCCCGGTGCACGCGCCCGGAGTTTCCGCGCGTCGACCTCAGACATCATGACGTTCAGCGCGAGTTGAGGACATAGCTCGCGTTCCAATCGTTCTATTCGACTGGCCTGAAACAGGAAATAATGCTGCTGTGGCGACCTCTTCAGGTGCCGCGCCCGCTGGCGGAGCAGATCAGAATCGACATCGTGGTGGGTACACGTGACCGGCACGTGGGGAACCGCGCGAAGCCAGCCATGGAGATCGAGGCTGTCGAGGTGCACGAGATCTGGCGCACGGGCGCGGATCGCAGCGCGCAGACGCTCCGCGAAGGACCGGCTGTGGTACTCGTAATAGGTGTAGACTCGCCCGCTCACGACGCTGCGCAGATGATCCCAGATCTTGCGATGGACCGAGTGCTCGCTGGGAATTGGCGTCGGTTCCGCGACGAAGCCGACATAGCGTTGCAGTGCTTCCCACGCCTGATCGAGCGACAGACGATCCGGCTGATGCTTGCGGCGATAGAAAGCCACGAGATCGACGTCATACTCCTGCTGTAATTGCGTCAGGATGTTGAAGGTACGCGCGGCCACGCCACTGTGAGGCGGATACGGGAGGCACTGCGAGAGGAAGAGTAGACGTGGTCGGGCGGTCGACACAGATGGGTTCCTAAGTCGTGGCGGACGGGAAGCGAGACCCGCGCGCGATCCTCGCCAGTGCCAGGGTGAATGCCACCAGCGTGTAGAGGATGTCGTGGTAGGCCAGGGATAGAAAGAACGAGCCCGTCACGAAACCGATCAGCGCCGCCGTGAGTGTCTGGGCAAACCGCGACAGGTTGGCGGCGGCAGGTCCGTCTCGCGCCGCTACACGGGTCACGCGACGCAGTGACCGGAACGCGGTCACGATCACTCCGATGAACAGCAGTAACCCGGGCAGGCCGAGCTCCGCCCCCACCTGAAGAAACGTGTTGTGCGCGGCACCCCAGCGCACGCCTGTGCCGCGCTCCTGCAGCTTGGCCAGTGGAGAAATTGTGCCCTCAGCGACGGGGAAGTTCTGGCCGCCGACCCCCAGCACGGGGTGATCGATCATATAGCCCAGGCCGCGCTTCCAGACCTTCAAGCGCCCCTCTTCGGACGTGAGGTTGTAGTCCTCATGGGGATTGAGGATCGTTTGCATTTGTTTCCAGTACCGGTCGCTCGCCATCGTGAGGACGAGTGCCAGGATGGCGACGAGGCCGGTCATACGCGCCCGCGCTGGAATCGCGGTGAAGCCCAATAGCACGAACATGGCGACGGCCAGCAGGGCGAGGAAACCTCCTCGAGAGCCGGAGCGGATCAAACCGATGGCGAGCATGGCAAGACCCGTGGCGGCGACTATCCGCACCACGGGACGTCGTTGTCCGAGCATGAAGTACAGCCCGAACGGCATCGCGCTGACAATTAACGTCGCCAAATCGTTCGCATCGTAGTTATAGAGCCGGCCCAGTCTCCAGTTTTCGCCCCCGCCGAGCTGGAAACGGGACAACACGACCCCGGTGTACAGCACGGTCACACCGAAGTACACAAAGATCAGGCGCGAGAGATCGCGTGCGTTCCGCACACAACCCGCGATCACCAGCGTCATCAACACTGTGCGCGCGAGGTCGATCCAGAACTGGAAAGCGATCCCCTGGTTGAGGCCAAAGGGGACCGACAGTGCGCCCCAGACGACTAGGCCGAGCAGGCACGTTGTGGTGGACGAGTTGAGCAGGCCGAAGCGCCGCTGACCGTATTGCTGAAGCAGGTACAGTCCGATAGCCAGCACTGTAGCCAGCAGTGCTGGTTTGAAAAGATTGAGAACTGGGAATAACTGGTGGACCCGGCCAAGCGAGGTCGCAATGTAGATCGCGACGGACGCGAGCAGGAGATCCCATGAAGGCGCGGTCACTCTCGCAACCACCGCCGGTGCTGCCGCGCTGGTCGCGTGCATCGCTCTAGCCATAAGCGCGACGCACGCGGGCGGTTGCGATCATCGGTTGAGCTGATTCCGCGACGGCCACGTCCTTGCGGACATTCGACAACACTGTGCTTGCAACCGCGGTATCGTAGCGCCGAGGCCGCAGGATCGACCACAGATCCAGCGGCTGCGGTCGTTCTTGCCGCGCGAGCGCGATCAAGAAGCGTGCCGCCATCGCGGCACCGATCAAGAGGCTAATCGGCGTCCACACCATTCGACCCCGCCAGCCGTAGATGCGGAATTGATCGAGGAGCTGCCCGCGCGTGTGGATGGCCGGGTCCATGAGGTTGATGATGGGGGGCGCATCGCCAAAGTGGTCCGCGCACCAGGCAAGAGCAGCGGCAGCCGTCGATAGCTCGCACGCCGCGAATGGCATTCCGGGACGCCCGAAGCCAACGTGCCAGCGTCCGAAGAGTCGGCGCCCGACGAGTCCCGGGACTTCAGCGTTCGTCCAGTCCACAAGCGCTGCCGGCCGGATGATTCTGGTCGCGATACCCAGCCTGGGGGCTTCGTCCGCGACGACTCGCTCAGCCTCACATTTGCCCCACGCATAAGGCCCGCACTGCCGGGCGTCAGGTGACCCGAGCGGCGTCCGCTCGTCTTGGCGCTCGCCAGAAGTCTTGGGCGGTCGGAGCACGGAGAGGCTGCTCACGTAGACCAGGCGGCGCACGCCCGCCGCGTGCATCGCGCGCATCACGTTGCGCGTCGCGTCGATCGTGTTACGTCGCTGGCCCTCGTAGCTACCCGTCGTGTCCACCGCCGCATGCACAATCACCGTCGCCCCCGCAAACGCGTCTTGAGGCACGGCCTTGCTTAGATCGAGCGCACGCCACTCGTGTACGTATGGATCGTCGGTGTCGGGCGAGCGGCTGATCCCCCGCACCCGGTAGCCGCGGTGCACGAGCGCGCGAGTGATCGCACGGCCGAAGAAGCCGGCGGCCCCTGTGACCACCGCGACTGGCCCCGCGGAGACTTCGCTCGCGCGAGCCGCGGAGGCGCTGGCGGCTGGCGCGACGGTGTTTCGGACCTGCGCCGCGAACTCCTCGTAGACGTACGTGACGCGTCGCAGGTGCGTGATGCTGAGCGGGGGACGACCGTTTGTTGCGGCGGCGGCGTAGAACTCGGACAGCAGTTCGACCAATCCCGGATAGTGGCCACCGCTGGCGACGCGCTTTGTGAGGCTGACCAAGCTTCGCCGCGTGACCTGCCCCGCTTCCAGGAAAGGGTTTGCGATCTTTTCGATCGGGCTCGTTCCTTCGTTTGCCGCGCCGACCACGATCGAACGGATGAAATCCGTCGTCAGCGTCCCGTGCGAACCACTGATCGTGAGCGTAGAAGCGACCGGTCGCGCACGCAGGCTGACGCCGAGGCGACCACTCACCTCACCAGCCCGCAGCAGCGCGTGGACCTCCGTGGCGGTCGCTGTCACATGGACGATCTCCACGTCCGTATCGGGCGGTCCCACGCGCTCGAGCGCGGCGATCAGGGTGTACAGCGGGTGGGGGAGGATGTCCAACAACTGCTCGGCGAGCGCGCGACGTGGTGATCGGTACGGATGGAGCCGCAGCGGTCGAAACGCGAAATAGCTGTCCACGAAGGTCATTGATTGCAGATCGGAAACGCGTTCCATCAACCGCGTAAAGGCGGGATCGCGCAGTTGCTGGTACCCGGCGCAGATGAAGCGCTGGCGTTCCCGGGCCAGGCCGAAAAGGGCCTCGGCCTCCGCCCCGGTTTCGACAAAGGGCTTCTCCACGTACACATGCGCTCCTGCCAGGAGCGCCTGACGGGCAGGCTCGAAATGCATCCCTGCGGGTGTGCAGATGTGCGCGAGATCCGGCTGTGTTTCCTCGAGGAGGGCTGCCACCGTGGGGTAGGCGCGGGTTTTGGCGTGCTGCGCGAAGGCCTCAGCCGCATCCCTCCTCACGTCGTGGACCCCGGCAATCGTATGTGTCGTGGGGATTCCGTGGAGGGCGCGAAGGTGCAACGCCGCCATTTGGCCGGTGCCGATGAAAACAATCCGAAGTGGTCGAGAGACGCGCGTCACCAAATCCCTCGCATTGCAAGACCGACGCCAGATCACCAGCGCGCAGGCAATCCACCCGCTGACTTTGGTCCTGTTGCGTCGACGCAACGGCCTGTGGCTCTCGCTCTGCCTTGGTCTTGTGGCACAGTTCTCTCACACGCCGGTTGCGAGACCATGCGTGTTCTCATCACTGATGGAGGCGAACGGGCCGCCCTCGCGGCCGCCCGGTCACTGATCGCGGTAGGGTATGAGGTCTACGTCGCCGCCCGCGAGCGCTTATCGCTCGCCGGTGTCTCGCGCGGGGTTCGTCGGGTGCGCGTCCAGACAGATCCGCTCAGGCAGCCGCGTGAGTATGCGGCAGAACTCGGAGACCTGACGCGGGGCGTCGGCGTCGCCCTGCTGTTGCCGATCACAGACGCGTCGGTCGAGGCGGTACTCGAGAACCGGCGCGCGATCCCCGATTCAGTCGTGTTGCCGTTCCCCGACTTCAAGACCTATCGCCGGGGCTCAGATAAGGCGCAGGGACTCGCGCTCGCCCGCGACGCGGGACTCGCGGTGCCTGAAACGGTGGTGCTGGCGACGCCTGCCCCGCATGCGGACCTGCCAGATGCAGAGTTTTTTCCGGCCGTCCTCAAGCCACACCGTACGGTAATTCCTGCGGACGCAACCGGGCGTGCGAAGCGCACACTCGGTGTGTTGTACGTGGAGAACCTTCGTGCCTGCCGGCGAGCGCTGGCAGTTTTGCCGTCTACCGCGTTCCCTGTGCTGTTACAGCGTCGCGTGCGCGGCTGGGGAGAAGGGCTCTTCTTGCTTCGCTGGGAAGGGAAGATCGTTGCCGCCTTCGCCCACCGGCGGTTGCGCGAGAAACCTCCTGCCGGCGGGGTAAGTGTATACCGCAAAAGCATTCCCCTCGATCCGAAATTGCTCGCTGCGGGAACCGCGCTCCTTGCCGACCTCGATTGGACCGGCGTCGCCATGATCGAAGGGAAGCGTGAGCGGGAAACTGGCCATTTCGTATTTATGGAGCTCAATGGTCGGCTGTGGGGGTCGCTGCAGCTCGCGGTCGACGCCGGTGTGGATTTCCCCGCGCTGCTCGTCGCCTGCGCTCTCGGTCGTGAGGTGTCGCCGGTTCGGCGCTACACGGTGGATGTGCGGAGCCGGTGGTTCTGGGGCGACGTGGACCAACTATACCTCCGTCTCAGCCGGCGGCCCGCGGAGCTTCACCTCGAGAACGGCAATGGATCCCGGCTTGCCGCGCTGCGGGAGTTTCTACGGATTCGGCCCGGGCGCGATCGCGAAGAGGTGTGGCGCTGGCGCGATCCGGCGCCGTTCTTGGTCGAGACACTGCGTTGGGCCCGAGTACTCCGATGAACCCCCGCCGGTTCGTGGCTCTGCTCTATCACGACGTGTATCCCGATGGGGGGTTCGATTACGGTCGGATCGGGCGGTCGGCGACGTTGTATCACGTCGCTGAGCAAGCGTTTCTCCGCGACCTGCGTCTCATAGCTCAGAGCGGGCTAGCGGTGATCGGTCTCGAGACGCTGCGAGAGCAACTCCAGAGTCGACAGCGGTCGGCGGGGACGCCCGGCGTGGCGCTGTGTTTCGACGATGGGTGGCGAGGTGCTGTGGAGCGCGCTGCGCACATCCTCGCCGAGCGGCGTCTCCCGGCGTTCTTCTTCATCACAACGCAATTCGTGGATAGGCCGCTTTTCACGACGTCGAGCGCGCTGCGCGGGCTCGACCCTCAACTGTTCACCGTCGGGTCGCATGGCGTGACACATCGGATGATGAGCAGTCTATCACACCATGAGATCCGTCGCGAGCTCCTCGACTCCAAGGCACAACTCGAAGATCTATTGGGCCGCCCGGTTACCGCTTTGAGCGTTCCGGGTGGTGCCGCGGATGAACGCGTCCTGGCGCTCGCGGACGGTGCAGGATACACGGAGATCTTCACCTCTGCCGTGGGACATAACCCCACCACACTCGGCCGGCGCAACATCGCCCGGATCGCTGTGCGGGGCTCAACCGACGAGGCTACAATCCGCCGGTGGCTCGCGTTCCGCATGGGTCCTGAGCGTCTGCGCGCCGGCGTGCTCGCCCTCCCGAAGCGGCTGTTGGGGAGGAGGGCCTACTCACAGTTGCGGCGCTTGCTGCTGGGAGAAGGCCGTGGTCACCGGCACCTCTTTGAGCCCTGAGTTTCTGCGACCGGGCCAACGCCGGCCGCATCGGGTCGTCGCGCTATGCTCCGACGGCGTTCCCGAGCGTCATACCTGCGCAACGCTGATACGCAGCGGTGTTCACCTGGTGGGCATCGTGATGTGCGCGCGCCGTGGAGCCAAGGCCCGCGCCAAGTTCCTCATTCGCTGGGCCAGGCGTCATGGTGTGGTCCGCACTGTCGGCCAGGTGCTGGGACGATTCTACGACCGGGCTCGCAACCAAACGTTGCACGATCGCGAGCTCGGCAAACTCTTTCGACCATCTGAAGACGAAGCGACCCTTGCACATGCAAGCGTCCCCGTGCTTGGGACGGACTCGTACTCCCGGCCCGACACGCGGGATGCGCTCCGGCGTCTTGACCCAGATGTCTTCGTCGTCCACACGAAATACATCGTGGGCGCAAGCGTACGCGCGCTGGCATCAGTCGCGACCATTGGCGGCCACCCCGGCGTCACGCCGTTTTACCGGGGCTCGTATTCGCCATTCTGGGCGCTGCTGCGCGGCGAGCCTCACATGGTGGGATTGACGGTGTTCCTCGTGGATGACGGCATTGACACGGGGCCGATCGTCGCGCAGGAACGGGTACCAATCGATCCGCGCACGGACAGTCACCTCACACTCGCGTGGAAAGGAATGATCCGACAGGCGGAGTTGCAGGCGCAGATGATTCGCCGGCTCGACGCCGGTGATTGCATCCCACTCAGGCCTATCCCCGAGGTCCCTCAAGACTCGTATTTCGGGCTGCCGACGCTGCTCGATTTCTTACGGTATCAGCGGCGCCAAGCGATCAGGTGAGGGAGAGGAGACAGTAGGCGGCCGCGGTGTTCGCGTCACCTCACTCCCTTCGACGAGCAGACGATGCCACACCGAAAAACAGAGGAGCTCCCACAGAATCCCTTCGCGGTTATGGCGGCGAGAGAAATGCTCGTCGAGCAGGCGCGAAATGACTTTCGCATCGAAGTAGCCGAGACGCTTGACTCGATCGGGTGAGAGTTCGTCGACCAACATCGGCCGGAGCTCGTTGCGCAGCCATGCCGCCGTTGGCGCGACGAAGCCGCGCTTGGGGGCTCGGAAATGCGCTGGCGGCAGCCGACTCGCGAGCGCGCGCTTGAGGAGACGCTTCAACTCCCAGCGCCCTATCTTGAGGTCCGCCGGTAGTGGGAAGACCCGCTCTACCAATTCATGGTCCACGAGCGGCACTCTGATTTCGAGCGAGTGGGCCATAGAGAGGCGGTCGGACAGCGCCAGGAGATCGTCAGCCAAGTAGGCCTTGTAGTCGATGTAAAGCGCCGTCGAAAGGTCGCCTCGAGCGGGGCCGAGGGTTTCGAGACGCCGGAAGCGCTCGCGCGCGGCGTTCCCACAGATCGCGGTCCGGAGCGCCGGTGTGTAGAGCTGTGCCCGCAGCTCGTCGCTGGCGCGGAGCTGCAGATCAAGGTACTGGTCAGCCGGGGCACCGTCACCCGCTCGCAGGAAGCGCTTCAAACGGTCGACCGCGAGCCCGTCCCCGCGTCCCATGCCCAGGGCGTCCGGGATCAACCACGTGGCTGCGGCGGCAGCGTGTCGCAGCGGAGCGGGGAGCCGCCCATAGCGTCGCGCCGCTAGCAGGCCGAGGTGCCGGCGGTAGCCCGCGAACAGCTCGTCTCCGCCGCTGCCGGTGAGAGCAACCTTGAACGAGCCGCCAACCGCCTGTGAGATCGCCCAGCTGGGAATTGCGGAGTCGTCGGCGTGGGGCTCGTCGAGGGCCCGCACGATCGGCTCGAAGATCGTGCGGACGTCCGGCCGAATGTCCACGACCGTGAGCTGTGCGCCGTAGCGCTCGGCGAGCGCCCGAGCAAGAATGGTCTCGTCCCTGGCGTCGGCGTCCGTGCCGATGTAGCGGGCGGTGAAAGTATGCGGCGGCTTCTGCCCGGGGACGAGCGCCATGCTCGCGACGATAGCCGAGGAATCGAGACCTCCCGATAAGAAGGCCGCCACCGGGACGTCGCTGACAAGGTGCGCGGTGACCGCATCATCGAGCCACTCGAGCAGTCGATGCTCGATGTCCGCTGGTGGAGATGCGGTCTCCACGGGCAGGTCCCAGTACGCCTGCAGTCCCGTCTCACCGTCTCGCCACAACAGCCAGTTCCCGGGCTCGAGCTTGCGGACGTCCCGGAACGGCGTGGCGGGCGCCGGGATGTAACTGAGCTGGAAGTAGGCATCCAGAGCATTCCAGTCGAGTTCGCGCGCCGTAAGGTCCGCGGCGACCAGTGCCTTCAACTCGGATGCAAACGCGATTCCCCACGGGCGTAGCGTATAGTAGAGCGGCTTGATGCCGAAGCGATCGCGTGCCAGGAAGAGTGAGCGGGCGGTCGCGTCCCAGATCGCGACGGCGAACATGCCCCGGAGCCGCTCGACGCAGCGCGGACCGATCTCCTCATACAAGTGAAGGATCGTCTCCGTGTCGCTGCTGGTCGCAAGCCGATGACCGCGACTGATCAACTCGCGGCGGAGCTCGCGGTAGTTGTAAATCTCCCCGTTGAAGACGATTGCTTTGGTGGCGTCTTCGTTAAAGATCGGCTGGCGACCCCCACTCAGGTCGATGATGCTGAGACGCCGCATGCCGAGGCCGACCGCCCCATTTACATAAACACCTTCGTCGTCGGGGCCGCGATGTCTCAGCGCGTTGCACATCCGACGCACAAGGGACTCGGCAACGGGACGTTCCCGGTCTCGGTAGGCGATGCCAGCGATACCGCACATCTAATCGTCCTGAGATTTCCAAGAATCAAAAGCAAGAGTGACGCCACCCCATACCCTGCACTCCTTGACCTCCTGGAGTGTGGCCTGGACGCAACAGCTAGGGACATGGCGCAGCGCTGCCGAAGCAAGCCCGCTGTGGCACAGCACGTGCCCCGGCGAGGCTTCGTGTTCAAGAACATCGGCAGCAACTGGGTGGTCTCCCTGGCGAGTATGGTCGCCATCTACTTCCTGACCCCCTTCACCATCCACAAACTCGGCGACGATGGATATGGCACCTGGAATCTCATCAATGCCATTACGGGATATCTCGGATTACTGGCGTTCGGAGTGCCGCTGGCGTCGGTGCGCTACTTCGCCGAGCATGTCGCCCAAGGTGAATGGGAAAGCATCGCACTCGACGAGGCGCTAGAAAGTTCCGGTGTTCGCTTGCTGGACGCCCTGGATCTGCGAGGCGTCGCCATGGTCGAATGCAAGCGCGAGGTGGGAACTGGCCGACCGGTTGTGATGGAGGCGAACGGCCGGTTCTGGGGCTCGCTGCAGCTCGCCATCGATGCCGGTGTCGACTTCCCCGAGCTTCTTGTTCGCTGCGCCGCGGGGGAGCACGTCCCGACGTTTCGGGAATACCGGCTCGGGGTCCGCAGTCGCTGGTTTTGGGGCGATGTCGATCATCTCTACCTGCGCCTGCGTGATGTGCGCCACCGGGGCGGCTCTCGGCTCCGTGCGTTTCTGGACTTTTTCCGCGTTCGCCCGGGGCGCGACCGTTCGGAGATCGCGCGGTGGCGTGATCCCGCCCCCTTCCTCGTCGAGACGTTGCAATGGCTGCGAATACTGCCGCACGGCACGTAGTGCTTCAGGGAGCACGACGGGTGCCGCGTGGCCGAAAGGGCGTGACCCGGACCTCCCTGTCGGACGCGCTCCAAGGTGGCGCCGCCGGCTGGGATGGCCTGCTCGCGGGGGCGCAGATCGCGTCACCATTCATGAGCTGGGCGTGGCACCGCGCGTGGGCGGATTCGGCCCCGACCGCTGACGTTCAGGCGAGCGAGGTCGTGCAGCTGCACGGGGCGGACGGATCGCTACACGCCTTCCTCCCGGTCCGACTTGGCCGGGAGCGATTTCGTCGGATCCCGGTGCGAGCGGTGAGTTGGGCGATCGGTGACACGGGCTGCCCGGATGAGCTCGATGTCCCATCGTTGCCGGAGGCCGACCTGCAGGCTTTTGCCGAGGGGATCGAGGACATCCCGTGGCAGATCATCGTGCTGGGCAACTTGGCGCAAGACGCCCAGAACGTGCAGCGGTTGCGCGAGGCTTTGGAGGAGCGAGGTCACACTACGCGCCACCGGCCGCTGTGGAGCTGCCCGCGTCTTGAGCTGCCGGCGTCCTGGGATGCCTACCTCGGCACGCTGAGTCCGAACCGCCGCCAGATCCTGCGCCGCAAGGCGCGTGCTTTGCACCGGGACCACGCTGTCGCGCTCGTCGATTACGACCAGAAGACGTTGGATGCAGGATGGGGTCATCTGCTGGCGCTGCACGCCCAGCGGTGGAACGGTACTGGAGGGGCATTCCGCGATCCGCGCACAGCGCGACTGCACCGTCAATTCGCGGCGGCAATGGCGCGAACGCAGCGCCTGTGGCTCTCCACTCTGAATCTAGACGGCCACCCCGTAGCGGCGTGGTACGGGTTCACGTCGGCCGACACCGTCTACTTCTATCAGGGCGGACGGGATCCGCAGTGGCAGCGGGAAAGCGTCGGGCTGGTACTCATGAGCCTCATGATCCAGCGCGCCATCGAACGGGGCTATCGAGTCTTCAACTTCCTGCGTGGGGAGGACGAATACAAGAGCGCATGGAAGCCGGCCCAGCGGATGACCGGGGAAATGGTGGTGTTCCGATCCGGCTGGCGTGGGCGCGGGCTGCGCCTGCTCGATGCCATCGCGGCGCGCCGCGGTGGGGCGGTGCGATGAGCACGCAGCGCACGCCGCCGCTGGTCATCGTGTCGCTCGATACCGAAG
>WNGL01011685.1_pt2 | contig 20466 bp, 19 predicted proteins | sample 5400591 | NCBI WGS metagenome assembly WNGL01 (sample SAMN13153377, study PRJNA577476) | soil metagenome | isolation source: 80 cm soil or saprolite under Garry oak tree replicate 1 | place: USA:California | collected 2016-06-15 | reverse complement strand
ATGACATTTATCGTGGTGCGCGGATTTGTTCGCTGTCGGGCTAAATCTCCTTTAGCTATCGCTCTCTCAATATTCTTGTAATAGGTCTATTCCTCAAGCCTTGACCATTTGTCAGCGAAATGTTAAGGCTTTGGAATTAGACCAATTCTCCAAAAGGATGTCTGCCATTCGAAGGAGGAAGGAAAGTACCTTAATCAGTCTCTGTTTTGCATAAGTTCCCAGTTTACCTAGGAAGTAAGACCGTCCTTCAGAATGCCCCTACTTTAAACAATGCACCAAAGGGTTGGTGTGACCAATATGACGTCCAATTTGACGGTTTTTTTGCCCAATATGACTGCAAAGAATTTACGGTGCTTTAGTCAATCAATTGTAAGCGAAATGCTCTGCTTCAAACATCTCATTTTTGTTTCCTGTAGAGTGCACTAACTCGACCGTTGTCTTATTTTGCTAATCTCTTCTAATTCCCATGTTGCCACGGACAGAGTGATGGAAAGATGCAAATTCTTACTTTACACTTATCTCAAAGACTGACTACTTCGCCTGTTTCTTCTCCTGTTCCTCTTGTAAAAGAATATTTATTTACCATTTGGTTTTACATTAGTGCCTATTTGGCTACTTTGCTTTACTAACTCTAATCGAGAGCAAGGCAACAACGTCAGCTTATCCTTTTTTAAATTGACAAGAATTGCTCAACTACGAAACGCTTATTCTCAAGAACAATCGTACTAAAAAACGCCTATTGCTTTCTTGAAGACATATCTGCAGTTATCTGATCGATCTTGTAACGGAGTGCTTCTTTTACTCTACCGTTGTCAACCATATTAAGTGGACCTTTACAATTTGTACATTTGAAGAACAACTCTACCGCAGAATCAAACTTCACGCGCGGACAATCTTTATTTCCGCAGTGGTAGAACTCCGAAGACTCTTCATACTCCAAACGGATCTGCAATCGGTCAAGGATCTTTTTCTTTTGATTATCAATAAAACTATCGACATGATCTTTTTTTGCTCTCCATCTATATACGAACCAGCCTTTTTTTTCGTCCTTTACTCTGATCCCTGTGATTAGAGCCTTACCGAACATATCATAGAGGACTTTCCTTATGATATTAATCCTCAGACCAGTGGCGCTTGCAATCTCTTCATCGGTGGCATCATCTGTATTTAAAAGTCCTCGAGCGACCTTTAGGTACTCCTCTCCCCCAATCAGACCTGCAATTTTAACAAAAGAATCTTCATATTCAGCCGAGCGCATGTACATAGATATGTATCGCTATTTTTGGATATATAGTTAGCGATACAAAGGGATTTTTGCGTAAACGTGGGATTTTTGGAGAATCATCGTATCATGCTGAGCGTTGTGTTTACCTCAAGAAATATAATATTCATCGGACGATCATCTTCCAATTCCAATCAGATCATACTGATAACGGTATTAAAACGGCAATGTACTATGTGGAGAGTCGTATCCAAACGATCAATTATCTCGTGTTCTCAAATTTGAGGACGTCTACCCCACGCACCGCCGCTCCCACCACGATAACTGTTGCCGTTGCTGCTCGTATGTCTTCTATCACCATACCCTCTCCTATATCCAAAGTTGGCGCGCGACGTACTGCTTCCACCATACCCGTGTCGTGGCTGATAACTTGTAGTATTATACCGACGCCGCTTTTGCTGCCTGACGATAGGAACCGAGATTCCCATCTCTTCATTGAGTTTCCGGATGCTGTGTTGCGTTTGTCTTAGAATTCTTCCAAAGTTCTCAACCCTGTCCTGCGAAACTAACGAGATAGCTCTGCCTGTTGCTCCCGCTCTTGCAGTTCTTCCAATTCTATGAAAGTACATCAATGGATCCTCAGGAATATCATAGTTTATCACATGGCCGATGGCTGGAACGTCTATTCCTCTTGCAGCTATATCTGTAGCAACCAGAATGTCTTCATTCCCCCTCTTAAACCTGTACATTGCGATATCTCTCTGTTTTTGAGAAAGATCACCGTGAATCGTTATTGCTTTGAATCCTTCTTGTTTCAATTCCGCAGCAAGTCTCTGTGTCCTTTGCTTTGTGGCGGCAAAAACTATCGTCTGTTTCTGATCCCTATTCTTTATAAAGTGACAGAGATGCTTAAATTTCTCCTTCTCATGAACAATCAAATAAGATTGATCGATTGTATCAAGGCTCAGCTCCTCTTCATTTAATCTGATCTCTTGAGGTTCTTTCATATAGTCTTGGGCTAATCTCAAGATCTCCGGTGGCATGGTCGCAGAAAAAAGACACGTCTGCCTGTCTTCACTTACATAAAACAAAATGAACTTTATATCATCGATGAAGCCCATGTCCAACATCCTGTCGGCTTCGTCAAGCACTACAAAGCCCACATCATCTAGCTGGATTGAACCGCGTTTTAGGTGATCAATAAGTCTGCCAGGTGTTGCAACTACTATTTGGACTCCCCTCCTTAATTGATCCAGTTGGAGGTTGATGCTTTGGCCACCGTATATGGATGCTGCTTTAATATAGCTATACTTTGCAAACTTATTAATTTCAATTGTTATCTGAACTGCTAACTCTCTTGTGGGTACTACTATGAGGGCTTGTACTGGCCCGTGGCGCTTTAATCTGCTTAATATTGGTAAAGAAAAAGCTGCTGTCTTACCTGTTCCTGTATGTGCCTGGCCTATAACATCGATACCTCTTAGAATAAATGGTATAGCTGACTCTTGAATAGGAAAAGGCATCTCATAACCGTTTTCCTCGAGAGCTCTAAGTATTTCAGTACTCATCCCTAACTCTTTGAAAGTTTTCAATTTCTAGGTCCCCTCACTTGTGTTATTCCAAAAGTCACGGAAGACGCGAGAAGCAATTTTCGACTTACTTGACAGATCCGCCGTATATCTTTTGCTCGCTGTTTATATAAATTACACAGATATAAGGCATACGGAGAATAACTACAGTTTTGTTCTTTTTGGATACGGTCTGCGGGATCTCTATGCGCCACAAAGTAACTTAACAAATACGAAATACTAATACGATTGTTTCGTCATAGAGATTGTATACATAAATGATGATTGAAGGCGACGATTTATCTAATAAGAAATTGCGTGGCTCTGGCGGTTATGTTTTTGCGAAAATAACTGACGAGGAACAAAAAAAGGGCAACCTTGGAGGTCCTGATCTGTTTCTTGCAGGAGTGGGTAGACTGAAGGAGGATAGATTTTCAAAGTATTATTGTAACAGATGCGAAAAAGAATTTCAGGGCTCTCCGACGATTAATTACGAAAAACCTAATGAAGACCTCGGTGAAGGAGTTACTTTAATTGAAAAAGGCGAGTACAAGTGCACGGCATGCAACAATACGATAGCTCAATATCGCAAATTCAATTCTCCCGAAGAGCCGACAAATACGTCAGCTTCAATCAAACAGCTACAAGTGCAACAACAAGCCACTGGCTCCAATGATAAAAAGGACACGGCTGTTCACGGGCAAGAAACAGTAACGGAGATTGATATTACTGCAGAGGCAGCCGCAACGACAACGACAACAGCAACAGCCCCTACGCACGAGGGATTCATTTCAATTCAATCATTAGTTGGCATGACTGCATATGATAGCGAAGCTATGCTGGTGGGCAGAGTTTTAGAAATTGGACTACGCAAATCACCAAGAGGAGACATGGATATTAGTATAAAAATCACCAAGCAAGAGAATAGCTACAAGAATTCTGACACTGTGGTCACAGAAGAAGTTTTGTGGAAGAATATTTCGAAAATTGGAGACATCGTGCTCCTCGGTGAAAGAATGCGTACTACTGCGACCAGTAATCCTTCTCAATGTGCATCATGTGGCTACCGGAACGAAGAGGGTGCAGTTTTTTGTGAAGAATGCGGAAAGAAGTTGGGTTAACTCTTTAGGCTTATTCTAACATCCACTGTCCGTACCCCTTTGCCTTCTTGTAATACCAACAGCGGATTTATATCAAATTCTTCGATCTCAGGAAATTCAGTCACCAATTGAGAAAGGCGCTGCAGGCTATCGACTATGGCTCCGAGATCCGAGGGTTTTTCCCCCCGAACACCTTTCAAAAGCTTCAGCGTTTTTATTGAGTGAACCATTTGACTGGCCTCGTGCTCATCTATAGGAGCCAGCCTAAATACAACATCTCTAAGAATTTCTACGTATATTCCACCAAGACCGAACATAACAAGTGGACCAAAGATAGGATCTTGCTTGGCACCAAGGATTATTTCTTTGCCAGAGCCTACCATCTCCTGAACGAGTACTCCTTTAATGTTCGCGTCTGGTTTGTACGTCTTCGCATTCTGCAAGATAGTATTAAATGCCGTCCGAACTTGTTCCTCATTTGTAAGTCCAACTTTGACCCCTCCTGCGTCGGATTTGTGAATAATGTCCTGAGATGCAATCTTCATTACGACAGGATAGCCGATACTGTTAACAGCAGATACACATTCCTCCTCGCTATTAGCGAGAACGGTTTTTGGAGTACTGAAACCATAAGCTGCAAGGACTTCATAACCTTCCTCTTCAACTAAGTTCCTTCTCCCAGAGTTCCGGACATTTTCCAAGACTGTCCTTACTTTTTTCTTATCTGCGTTGAATATCTTTAGACTACCCGGGGGTCTTTTTAACCAATCTCTGAAGCGATACATTGCTTCGAGAGTTCGGATAGCAGATTCAGCGTACATGAAGTGTGGAATCCCTCCTTCGGAGAGAATATCCTTATTTTTAGTACCCTCTGCGAGTCCCATTAATGCGGCGAGCATTGTCTTCCCACTTCCTTTTGATGTCTTAACGAGCGTTCTAGCCAGATCGTCGTAATCCAAAGTAGCTGAGGGTGTACACATTGCAACTATTGATCCGACATTTGGATTTGATATTACTTCAACAAGAACCTTCTCAAACCGATTAAAGTCGGCATCTCCCACTATATCTACTGGATTTCTCGCCGACCCATGTGGCGGAATTACCTTAACAATTGCTTCTCTTGATGAGGATATATCTGCCATTTTCAAGCCGTACTTTGAGCACGCATCAGTAGAGATAATAGCAGGGCCACCTGCATTAGACACTATTACAACTCCACCTTGCTCAGGAGGTGTGGGCTGTTTTGAAAATGCTGTGGAAAGTTCAAACAGCTCTTGCATCGTATCTACTCTAATTACGCGAGATTGAACAAAAAGGGCATCATAAATTTCATCGGCGCCCATAAGTGCACCGGTGTGAGAGATCGCCGCCTTTGCACCCTCAGGAGTCCGACCCGCTTTTATCACTATGATCGGCTTCTTGTTTTCCATAATGATTCTCTTTGAAATTTCCATAAATCGCCTTCCGTCGTGAATGTCTTCAAGATACATCACGATAACTTTGGTTTCAACATCATCAGCTAGCAATTCGAGAATATCATTTTCATCCATATCCACTTTGTTACCCATACTTATCACTTTTGAGAAGCCGATTCTTTGTTCTATCGCGTCTTCCACAGTCGCTGCACAAATTGCGCCACTCTGAGATAAAAGCGCTATTCCACCATACATTGGGGTAATTTTTAGAAATGTTAGATTCATAATATTGCTCTCAGATAGACTCATAATTCCGAGACAATTTGGACCGATGATTCGAGTTCCATAGCTTTTCGCAATTGATCCAACATATTTTTCCAATTTTGCACCTTGTTCATCAGCTTCTTTAAATCCAGCAGTCACAATAATCGCTCCTTTAATCTTTTTTTTGCCTATATCTTCCATTACCGCAGGCACAATTCTGTTAGGAGTTGCAACCACTGCGAGATCGATGTCTTCTGGCACATCGAGGACAGATTTGTAAGCCTTGATACCCAATACCGTAGGGCTGGAAGGATTAATCGGATAGATTTTTCCTTTGTATCCATTCACTATATTAGAAAATATAGCATTCCCGACTCCTCCCTTCTCAGAGGCACCGATAACAGCGATGGATTGCGGAGAAAGAAAAACCCTCTTCTCATCCGTAGTCAATGATGACGACGAAGACATATAGAAAATAGAAAAAAGACATGATGGTTATAAATGCATGTTGTTCACGGAGCCAAATTGTTTATAATACAAACATAAATGGTCGCAGATAACTGGACTAGAAAAGATTTAACCTCATTCTGTAAAGCTTCAGATTGATGAACGAGAGTGTGAGTGAAGCAGTGGACTCTGAAATGGAAGGCCTCATTTCTGACCTTCAAACCTTGATCAGACAACCCAGTATATCAGCAAAAAAGCAGGGCTTGAATGAATGTGCCGTCTTAGTCTCCCAGATTATGATCAGAGCAGGGATAAAATCCGAGGTGTTGAACCTGAGTCGTCATGATTCAAATCAAAGGAAAGAGGATATCGCTCCAATAGTTTACGGCGAAGTTAGATCTAAAATGAATCCGGACGCGAAGACTATATTGTTTTATAACCATTACGATGTTCAGCCAGAAGAGCCTGTAGAATTCTGGGATGCAAACCCATTTAGTGGCAAGGTAGAGGGCAATTATATCTACGGGCGAGGCTCTGCGGACGATAAAGGCGAGCTTATAACGCGTATTAAGGCTGTAGAGTATTTTCTGAAAAAAACAGGTGATGTACCTTGCAATATAAAATTCATCGTAGAGGGTGAAGAGGAAATCGGGAGTGTGAACATAGAGAAGTACCTTTCCAAATACAGACAGAAACTTGCAGCCGACGGGGTAATTTGGGAATTCGGATATGTTGACGAAAAAAATAAACCAATTATAAGCCTGGGGATGAAGGGTCTACTTTATGTGGAACTAGTCGCAAAGGGACCTTCTCGAGATGTTCATTCTAGCTTAGCAGTGTTGATTGAAAATCCTGCGTGGCGTCTGGTCCAAGCATTAAACAGTATAAGAAACACGAACGGAAAAATTTTGATCAAAGATTGGTATAAAGAGGTAAGGAAATTTACCCCTGACGAACTGGATAGTATTTCTCGAGAACCGTTTAATGAACAGGAATTCAAAAGCCATTACGGAGTCCACAAATTCGTAAACGATGTGCGAGGAATTGAAGCCAGGAAATCTCTCGCAGGAATGCCAACGTGTAACATTTCTGGCATTGTAGCAGGCTACTTCGGTCAAGGAGCGAAAACTGTTCTTCCTTCGACTGCTCTGACTAAACTTGATTTTAGGTTAGTCCCGGATATGGATCCCAAAAGGCAGCTCCAGCGACTAACTAATCATTTAAAAAATTACGGGTTTGGCGCTGATATTGGAATAAAACTCATTCATGGAGAATCAGCATTTAGAACCCCTCTCAATCAACCCTTTGTAAAACAGGTTAAAGATTCCGCAGAGGAAGCCTTTGGAGTCGAACCTATTGTTAGTGTCTCATCTTCTGGAACTGGACCTATGCATTCGTTTGTTAAAATACTAGGCGCTCCATGTGTCTCTGTCGGAAGTACATCCATTTACGCACGAATCCACTCACCGAATGAATTCGCAAGAATTGATCTCCTTAACAAGGCAACCAAATGCATTGCAGCAATCATAGAAAAGTTCGGCAAACAGAGATTACCAATTTAACAACTGCATTAGAACAATGAAATGAATTTGGGATGATAGGCTTTAAAAGGATAGCGGTGTAGTAATAGAGACAAGACAGCGGTTCCAAAATGGACTATAGACGAAAATTTGAATAAAATTATTAGCCGAAGTTGCTCACACGCTGAATTCGTCGTGATACAGTATACGAGTTGAAAACTTAATTATGACATTAATTGCTATCATAACAGATACTGCGGTTGCCCTATAAAGTAATTGACGGTAAAATTGAACCTTTGTCATATACGGCCGAGGAAGTGATGCAAAAGTTAAAAAATGACAGGATCAAGTTTCTTGATTTGCAGTTTACCGGCCTTACCGGAAGATTTCATCATACAACTATGGCATCCAACATGTTTCACGAAGAAGACTTCGAGGATGGTCTTCCAAAACTTGATGGTTCTTCAATCCGTGGTTTTACGGAGATCCACGAATCTGATTTAATTCTTAGACCAGATCCATCGACATACGCCACCATTCCGTGGATTGAAAAGGATTCCACAGCGAGACTAATTTGTGATATCCTAACCGGCGGTTCAGAGAGAAATCCGTTTCCGCGCGACCCGAGGGGAATCGCAACCAAGGCAGCCAAATATGTTCGAGAAAAAGGCTATGAGTCGTCTTTTTGGGGGCCAGAAGTTGAATTCTTTGTCTTTGATAAACTCGAGGTAAACACTATGACACCTTATCACGGCCAGAGCTATAGGATAACTTCAAGAGAAGCGCCGTGGTCCACCGAGGGCGTAGGATATGTTCTAAGACTAAAAGAAGGATATCTTCCAAGTGCACCGGGTGACACTTTGATGGATTATAGAAATGAATGTGTAGACGTTCTCAGTAACGATTTTGGTATCATTTGCGATACTCATCATCACGAAGTCGCAACTGCTGGTCAATGTGAAATTGATATTCGGTACGACACACTTGTGAATGCAGCCGATTCTGTTCAAAGCTACAAGTATATTGTTAAAAATATTGCAAAAAAATATGATACTGCTATCGTTGCACCTACTACCAACTCATACAGAAGGTTGGTACCAGGATATGAAGCGCCTGTATATATTGCATGGAGCAGGGGTAATAGATCAGCAATAATTAGGATCCCAGCCCATTACAAAGGCAGAAAATTTGCTGCGATGAAGAGAATTGAGTTCAGGGCGCCTGACCCCTCATGCAATCCTTACTTTGCATTCTCCGCTATAGTTGCTGCTGGACTAGACGGTATTATGAAGAAGAAACCATTGGGTAATGCTGTCGATGAAGATATTTTTAAAATGAGCCCGCAGAGACGTAGGGAACTTGGTGTTAAGCAGCTGCCTGCGAGTCTAAGAGAAGCATATGAGGCGCTAGACAGCGATAGATCATTCCTAAAACCAATCTTCGGCGACGACGCCATCGATAGCATAATTGAACACGAAATCAAAGAGCACAATGAAGTAGCAGTAAGACCACATCCTCACGAATTTTCTATGTACGCAGATGTCTAATGGAACATTATGCATATGCTTCTATATTATTACAAAAAATAAAATAAAATCTGTTGCAGCATTTGTTCATTTAGTCATTCTTCTTCTTTCTTCCACGTGGTTAATCCAAATAACCTAGTAGCAATAATATCACCCCCACCCCTACAAATAAACTGTGACCAGAATCAATGTCCATACCCTTCCACAGAGGTATGCTAAACTACTAATTCGTAGATGTTACTTTCCTTCAACTAGTCCGAGACATCAATTATGCTCATGTTGTTCTTAGACCATAGACTCCCAATGGTTTATACATTTTTCTTTTGATTGATTTCGCGGTTTGAAAAGTACCAATATGCTTATTTGTTTATGAATTTTTCAGCCCGGGTTGGCTAGATGAATAAGTGGAACGAGATTATTGTTCGAAATGAATGCTTGGCTTACATACTACTTGCCAAAAAATTATTTTGCAATGGAATTTATGTACATCGACATAGAACTATAAGTCATATAGATCTATCAATCTCATTTACTTTAGGACTTTTCCGGCAAAATGAGGGACCTAAAAAGCTCGAACGCAAAACTATACTCAAAATGATAAAATATTTAGAGATAATCGAGAATCTCCCTAAAAAGACAGAATGCCACACCGCAATTATTGTAGATAAAAGACGCACTAAAAATGTTTTTAAGGCGGAAAAATGTTATGGAATCGGTAATCGAAAACCCGACGAGTGAAGAACACGAAATGCTTTATTATGTTTCATGTTGGAATGCAACTTCGTAGACGAAAATCTCACGGTGCTATGGATATCATCCGAACTTACTGAGATTCAATGTTTCACCAATACGGAGTGACACGAATGCCCAAATGAATATCTATTGTAATATTCGAGCGATGCAAAAAACTTTGTTAGAGCTTTTGATTCTAGATTTAGTTCTTGTTTATTTACCGAAGCGAGTCTCTCTCTGCAGACTCTGCTTTAGTAGCAATGTCCTTTTTCAACGAGACTATCTGTTCCTCTTTTCTTGATTTCAGTACAGGCATCAATTCAGTTTCTAGAATATGTGGTAGTGTACGGATCTTATTTTCAACAATATCTCTCATCTGTTCCAAATTCTTAGCACGGATCTTTAACATCAGGTCAAAGGTACCATGCATTTCATGAACCTCCAATACCTCATCCACATTGGAAAGATCAGCAATTACGCCTTCCACAGAGCCTGGTTCAGTATTGATACCCATGAATGCCAGATGATCATATCCAAGTCGATCATTATCAACTGACAGCGTAAATTTATTGATTATTCCTGCATCAACCATTCGGCGGACCCTTATGTGTACAGTTGCGTCAGATATGCCAATTTGTTTTGCGATCTCTACGAATGGTGTTGATGAATCCTCACCTAACTTGTCTAAAATTTTGAGATTTACATCGTCCAATAACTCGTAGTCGAATTGCATGCGATCGGACTTACGCCATCACCTGTTATATACTTTTATTACATATTAGAGCTCTATTTTGGGGAAAGTCAGCAGAGCATAAAAGAAGGATTATACATTAACTGACGATGTGATTAATCTATTACACATCCATTTAAATATCCTTTTTTGCTAATAGAAGGTTGAGACGGACACTCCTAATGAAACCAAACAATTTTGCGATGAAAGATTGGCACTTAGAACATGTCGAAAAGATTATCATCCGTTATATCAAAGGAATTTCTCCCGACGCGTCATCTTTTGAAAAACGTAATTTCAAAAAATATAGTACTATATCTAGCTGCGCTAAGCAGATAGAGTACGACATAAAACATGGTGTAACGACCGAAGAAGTTTTGGCGGTCATGCAAAGAATTAGGTACGAAAAATCTTTTTCTGAATTACGTGGGAATCCCGAGACAGTACAACGCTTAGATGAGTTGGAAAGGCAAGTTTCCGCTCCAAAAAAAGTCGCCTCTTGGTAGAAGTCATGGTTCGAGTTTGATATGCAATTAATCTTTTTGTCACAGGCAAAGTGCTCTTTGTTTGTCTCTAATTGAAATTATTTCTTATCGAAAGATACGTCAAGGCACTTATAAGGTCCCAGGTTTTCATCCACGTCATAAATTTTCAGCCCTCCACTAAATATGCACAACTTTCTTCTATCACCAGAAAATAGTATCGTTTAACACAATGCCATCTATTGGTAATATATAAATTCGAAACCTTTGATGACCCAAATTAGACATCATGTCGGAACATCGCTTTACGGAGGGTAATTTGATCATACTTTATGCCATATATAGAGGAAAGTCCGCAGATGGACGTAGCTTACCTGATTACATGCTTGAACGGGTAAAAGTATGTATGGACACCCTGAGGATTATTACACGCTCGAAGCCAGATAAGCATAAAACTACTATACTCGTTGTCGCAAACCTAGAGTCTGCGGAACTGGTTAAAGTGGCATTATTAAAAGGCGGGGTTGACGAAAAAATAATTGTGATAGATTCCGGCCCAAAGAATATCGCCCAAACTTTCGGCCGAGTTCTAGATATACTAAAATCTCGAGTTAATCCGCCCCATGTCTATTTCGTCGGCTCTGTTTGGCAAAGAGATATTTACGACTCTATTGTAGTATCGAAGCTTAAGGGATATAGAGTTCAGTTCGACGGCGCTTTAGATCATAGACCTGTCCATGAAGTTGAAAAAGAGAGAAGGTTTGAGACTCCCAGAAAGAATACAGAATATTACAAAAAGAAAGCAAAAAGTAAAGCACTTGATATGCTTCTCAATTACATATTCCCTGAAAAATAGCCTTTGTTTATACTTATTAGGCAGATTAAATCGTTAAGATTTAATATCTACAATATGCTCGGCTACTTGGACGTATGTGTGCGGTCATCGTCTAGTTTGGTTAGGACACTGGCCTTCCAGGTATTTCATGTCCATGAATACGAGGTCAGCCCGTAACCCGGGACTCTATCTTTTTAAAGATAGAGCGGGAGTTCAAATCCCGGTGACCGCACCATATACATTAATTCATACACTGGAGCTGTAGATATGATAGATGTATTACAAGTGGAACAGTGTATAAGATTATCCTATTGAGTAATTCTTATACCAACTGACTGTCTATCGTAGATGGCAGACAGTCTTTGTCGTAGACGGAATTAGATCAAAGCACAGCACTAAATTGTTTTGACGATGAACTAAATCCCGATTCCAATTCTCCGACACCTTCAACTTTCCATTTGATATGCTTGAGTGTTGCAGGATTTTGTACTACTTTGAAGATCTGGGAATTAGAAGAGTTAACAACTTGGAATTGTGACTGTATGGTTGTTACAGTGTTCGAGAATAGTTGAGGTCTTCCATTAACTGGAACATCCGCATAGGATAAGGATCCTTGACCTAACAAAGTATCATTTGCGAACAGCTGGTATTCGATTCCGGAAGTTGTTAACGTCGTTTCTGTGGGATTGTGAATGCTAAAAAATACATTCAGGTTGATCAAACTACTGCCAGTCACATTTACGACTTCTACTTTAGCAAGAGCTATGCTTACAGTATTTAGATTGGCTGGAAGAGTAATAGTAAGAATCAACGGCAAAAGAATAATTGTTACCACAACTGCTGCGATTACTGCGATAAGAACAATCCTTCGGCGACTTAGGAACATAATTTGTCCAACGGTAGCTGAATATAAGAGTGAATTAAAACCTTTCTTCCTGCAGCGTGGATATACCATAATAATTACAAGCGTTTTTAATTCCGGAGATACTTCGGAGAACTCCGGGTTGCCACACTTTTGACATATTTAACACATATCAGAGCTAATAATATGATAACAGAAAAGCAGATCGAGTCTGGAAATGCAGCCGCATATGTTCAATCTATGCGTTCAAGAATAACCTATCTCGCAAGATCGAGGATTCTCTTATCATTTATTATTCAGAATTTGAGTTTATCTCGATGTTCAATTTGGAAGTGAGGCTGTGGCGACAGGGAATAGCTTTCCATTCCTGTGATGCATGGTTTGGCCTCCCATCAACCTCGTGCTTCGAGTAGTTTCTGAGGAACCCTAGGATTCGTTGGCTGAAGCGGTATTCCGTTCCTGGCGTCCTTCCGTTTCCGGATGTATAATATACTTCCGTGCCATGAAGAACAAGAGTATGCCAAAGAGGAATAGTACTACAGCAAGGCCTTGTGCACCTCCATTTGGTACGGCCTCAAAATAAATTATGGAAAATATAATACTGGCTGAGGCCTGAAACACATATTTCAACGATTCACTTATCTTAGCCTTCCTTGCAAAAAATCCGAGTCCGAAAATAGTCGCAGCAGGATAAATTGTGAATAAGATGTACTGATCAATATCTAATTCCAAGCACTAAATTATATAATTTGATCTTATATATTCTTATTATCTAAGTTAATGCGGAGTATTATGGTAACGACTAATGTATGATTCCAGAAAGATTAGCAACTGAATGGCTAAAGATAATACAGCTGTAATTTATGAAATCGACGATGAAATTATATTTGATATCCTCTCATCTGATAAAAATGATTTTCTTCTATATCTTCTTGGCTGGCTACGTAGAGAAGGCATTGATATTGACCACTACTGTGTAGTCAAAATAATAGAAGGCCTTGCTTATAGCCAAGAAAAAAAGAGGTAAAAAGTGAAGACTGTCGAACAGTCGTACAGAAAGCAGATGTGAGCAGGTATCCAGTACAACACAGACCAACTGCAACAACCAAAATGAATCCATAAGGATTGTGTTATTTCCTACTTCCAGCACAACACGATACCCTAAAATTTTATAAGGTCATACATGAACTAGACTATTTTAGAAGTTACAGAATGTGTCAGTCGTGGATTTAAAAAACGCGTTAGTCGAAGCGGTGACAGAGATTGTAAACGAAGAATCCTCTTTAGCGGTCGCCTTTTCTGGTGGTATTGACAGTAGCTTGCTTGCACAACTCTGCATTGATATCGGAACCAAAGTCACACTATTGACTGTAGGATTTCCTGGTTCCCCAGATATTGAATTTTCAAAAGTGGTTGCAAAAAAGTTGGGTGTACCTCATAAGTTGCTAGAATTGGAAAAGGAGGATTTCCGCAATAAACAGAGAAATATATGCCAGAAATTAGGCTGTGGAAATATCTCCCATATTGAAAACTGCATAGCATTTTACTATCTTGGAATGCTAGCACGACAAAATGGCTTAGGAGTAATTTTGACTGCAAATGGTTGTGATGAACTTTTCTGTGGTTACGATAGATTCAGATCGATTTACGAATATGGTAAAGCGAGAATTATGCAATTAATACATGAAAAGATTGAAAATGAGGTCATTCTCATGAAGAAGGTCGAATCGCTAATAACAGAGTTTGGCATAAAAGCTAAGCACCCTTTTCTGTCAGAAAAATTTATCTCGGTTGCTCTGAAGATTTCCATCGATAATAAAATCAAGGGTTACGATGATTTCATTCGGAAACATATCCTCAGGGAAGTCGCTGTAATGATTGGTGTTCCCCAGGAAGCTGCAGCGAAGCCTAAAAAGGCTCTGCAGTATGGGTCACTAATCCACAAGAATTTCAAAGACTTGACTTTCAAGGTTGCAAATACTGATTGTGGCGAAAGTTAAGATTTATGATTAAAATATTTGTTTCTTGTAATCCTTACCTTATTCACGACATGATCGATGATCTCTGATGAGGCGCCGAGATGATTACTTGGTTCAAATATATACTTTAAGTCTTCCGGCGACAGTTTCTTTGCTAAATGGGAATCTCTTTTAATGGCATCACGAAAGTGCTGTCCGCTATGCATTGCCGAAAATGCTACCCTTTGAATATCCCTGTATGCCGTAATCCTAGGAACACCTTTTTTGACCAGCGCATCCAGAACAAATTCGGAATAGATCTGACCTTTCGTCATGTCCAAGTTCGAGGTGAGACGCCGGGTATTTATTGTTAGTTCGGCAATGACACTCGTTAATGAATTCAACATTTCATCGAGCAGAATTGCAGCCATTGGAAGTGTAAATCGTTCATTTGCTGAATTTGATAGATCTCTTTCATGCCATAACGAGATATTCTCCAATGAGACGTCAATTAGAGATCTAAGAAGCCTTGCGAGTGAGGAAACCTTTTCACTTTTAATGGGATTACGTTTTACGGGAACTGCGCTGCTTCCCATTTGGCCTTTTCTAAAATGTTCTGCAACCTCTCCTAACTCGGTTCTCTGTAAATTCCTAACCTCAGTTGCAATCTTGTCAAGTGTGCAGCCAACAAGCGCGATCAAAAATTGTATCTCTGCAACTCGTTCACGCGGAATCACCTGCGTTGCCGCATCTACTGGATACAAACGCAGGTTCTTTGCTACTATTTTTTGAACCTCTAATGCTCTCTTTCCCATTAAAGAACCTGTCCCCACGACCCCTAGTGTCTTGCAAAGCAAGAAGCGCTTTTTTCCTTCTTCAATTCTTTCAATGTGCGTTGCCATCTCTGCAGCCCAAACCGCGAATTTCAATCCAAATGCGATAATACTTGTATGCTGTCCATGTGTTCTTCCAACGGCTGGCTGTGCCCGAAATTCAAATGCGCGGTCGGCCAAAATTATGGCAAGTTTCAAAATTTTGGGTTCAATAATGCCAAAGGCATCTCTCATCTGCATCGATATGGTAGTATCTATGATGTCATTGCTGGTTAGACCATAGTGAATCCACGGCTTCGATTTCGCCGAGCACCTCTCGCTTAAGGCTTCTACAACTGCAGCTGTATCATGATCGCTAATTGCTTCTAATTTAGCCACCCGTTCTAAGGTAATCTTGTCAGAATTCGCCATTTTGACAATCTCCTTCGCAACACCTGCCGGAATTATGTTGATTTGAGCTTGCGCACTTGCTACTGCGGCCTCAAACTCGAGTTGATATCGTAATCGGTTTCTTTCTTCAAATACTCGCTTGATTTGAGGACTCCCGTAGCGACCGGTATCAATCGGAAGAATTGGCATATACACAAGTCCGCCGAAGACAAGAAAAATAAACCTTTTTGGAAAACAACAAATCATTTTCCTGGCTCTGCTCGCAAAACGTAAAATCACCGAGCGTAAGAGCCTTTTTAAGCTGGAACCGTTTTCTTCTGCATCCTCGCAATGCCATCCGACGACTAACACCAACTCAAAGAGGTGACTAATGGAACAAGTAGTTTTTCGAACCGATGACGTAGAATTCTTGGTAGATCAACGTATATCGAAGTAAGGCTTATAATGACTGCAACCCAAATCCTCAGACGACCATGAGTGAATTAGTAACCAAAATCGGTAACCACAAAGTCACCAAGATTAATGAGTTTGAGTTCCGAATAGAAATGGATGGTTCTAATGACATGAAGGTGCCTGTTACGATTTATGCTAACGACGCTCTTATTTCGAAGATGACTCTTGACAGAACTATTCATCAAGCAGCAAATGTTTCGACATTGCCTGGGGTAAAGAAACATGTTGTCGTTCTTCCAGACGGACACGAAGGCTATGGGTTCCCCGTCGGTGGGGTCGCCGCTACCGACCTTCATGAGGGTGTTATTAGCCCGGGTGGAGTAGGATACGATATAAACTGTGGAGTAAGATTAATTAAAACAAGTTTGTCTGAAAAAGATCTTAAACCCAGATTAAAAGATCTAGTAAATGAACTCTTTAGGGCTATTCCATCAGGAGTGGGAAGTGAGGGAAGAATTAAATTGAGCAAAGCCGAACTCGACGAACTTCTTGTAGAAGGTGTAGACTGGGCTATAGGAAGGGGGTACGGATGGGAACAGGACGCAGAAGTGTGCGAAGAAAGAGGAAAAATGTTAGGAGCCGAACCAGATAGCGTTTCAGACATCGCTAGAAAACGTGGCGCACCACAATTAGGTAGCTTGGGATCTGGTAATCATTTTCTCGAAATACAGAAGGTTGACAAAATCTTCAATGAAAGGGCTGCAGAAGCTATGGGCATCAACGAACAAGGCCAGTTGACTGTCTTAATTCACTGCGGTTCGAGAGGATTCGGACACCAAGTCTGCAGTGACTATTTACGTATTTCCGAAATTGCTTTGAAAAAGTACGGCACTAAATTGATTGACAGAGAACTGGCATGCGTGCCAAATCAATCATCAGAAGGCGAGAATTATCGAAGGGCAATGTATTCTGCCCTAAACTTTGCGTGGTGCAACAGGGAGATGATAACCCATTGGACAAGAAAGACATTTGAAAAGGTGTTTGGTATGAGTGAACAACAGCTAGATATGAAACTTGTTTATGATGTAGCCCATAATATTGCCAAAGTGGAACGATATCGGATCAATGGAGAAGGAATGCGTGATCTAGTTATTCATAGAAAGGGCGCTACGAGGGCATTCCCTGCTGGTATGGACGAAATCCCTGCAAAATACCGTGATATTGGGCAACCTGTACTTATTCCAGGATCTATGGGAACTGCTAGTTGGATTCTTATAGGTAATAAAAAGTCTCTTGATTTAAGTTTTGGATCTACAGCACATGGAGCAGGCAGAACAATGTCAAGATCTGCAGCAAAAAGAAGTCATACTGTTGACGAAGTGAGAACCGGGTTAGAATCAAAAGGTATTTACGTCAAGGCATTAACGAAGGAGGGAATAGTTGAAGAAACACCGGATGCATATAAGGACGTCGATGCGGTGGTAGACGTCTCTGACTCGCTCGGAATAGCAACCAAAGTAGTAAGATTAATCCCGTTAGGGGTGATAAAGGGCTAATGTCTGAAGAAGAAGATCCAGATATCACGATTATTAAGGCTCGAAAAATGAAAGAGCTACAGAAGCAAGCTGCCACAAACGAGAAGTTCAAAGCAAGGAAACAGCAGGATAGTCAACCCCGAACAAATAAGGAAATTATGTCTAGCTACCTATACGACAGGGGTCAGGAAGTGCTGACTCTTGCAGAATCTCAGTTCCCTGTTCAAACAAGAGCGATAGTGGGTAAGATTGTCGAATTAATCAAAGCTGGCGAGATTAGCCAAAGGATATCGGGAGGAGAATTGTTGGCATTGTTCCGGTCGGTGGGCATGAATATCAGGGTTAATACAAGCATCAGAATTGAGGATCATGGTAAATTGGTTTCCTTTGCTGATAAATTAAAGTACGAAAACGAAGACAACTCTATCGCATAGAAATGAAGCTATGCCATTGATTGGTGCTTTTCTTATTGATTTTGTAACCGTCGACTTTGAATCAGATGGTAAAATCGCAAAAGAGGTACTGCACGAGTTTCAGAAGAATTGCAATATTGATAATGATGATAATCGCAATTTCGTTCTAGACTCTCCGATCCCCAGTGCAGGGTGGTATTTTGCCAAGTTATTCCTCTCGGGCCAGTTTGTAAAAAAGTTGTACGAGCTTAATTCAGATCAAATTGATAATTCAAAAGGTAAGAAATTTGAGGACAAGTTTGTTTACTGGTTAGGTATAAAGTTCAAGATAAGAAAATGCGAGGCACACATAAAAATCGCTTCAGAAATCTTTTTCCTATTTTACAGCGCAACCGTTTAGTCGAGATAAGGGAGCCATTTTTGTAATTTGAATCCGTTCTGTCCACTAACCTCACAGTCTCCCAAATTCTTGTCACACACACTCCGTCCCTGCCTTCAGTATGGATTCGCTAGATAGACTTCTTTATTCTAATTATTATCCAATATTGTTAGTTCAAGAACCAATTTTTATATTCTTTATCAGAGTTTGATTTGGAACTCCTTCCTACATTCGAACTATAGGAGATATGGTCTATAAGGAGAAATGGATTGTTATACCGATTGACACAGCGATCATAGCAATAGTTGACCTCTACATTATGGGCTGGTATTGATATTTTCGTGGCTTTGTTACTTAGGCCAGCACGTTAGTGATGAAAAGCGATGAGATCTCACACAATAACTTGATGAATAGAAAGGCCAACCCTGTTTCTCTAACTTTTATGAGGAGTGGTCGGTATAGTACGGCATTTATACCGTATATTACCCATTTAGGGGCACTCCCTGTCCTAACGTAGCTGCCTTGGTTATAAGGACGACAAGTATATGGACAGTACTATGTCAAAAAATTCTAATGATTTACAAGTAGAGCATCTACTCAAACTTTCGCGATTAATAAACAGATTAAAAAGCCCTAGAATAACGAATACGGATTTGCATGAGACGGTAATTGAAGATCTTAAAAAAGGAGATCTGACAGCAACAGAGCAGTTACTAACTGTGGTTTTTTGGGATATAAAGAACTTCTCTTCTTTGTGCGATATTCTTAAAACCCATACAACGTTACTCGTCCCATTCTTGCGAGAGTTCTTAGAACTAGCGAGAAATATCATTTGTGAACGCAGTGGCATATTAGACAAATTTTTAGGAGATGGGGTAATGGCTGTTTTCGAGTTTCAAAGCAATGATAACAATTACACAAACGATGCGATTTGTGCTGTTCATGCAGCTGTTGAATTAAGAGAAGGCTTTAAGGAGCTAGAATCAAAATGGGTAAACATATGGAAAAAACATGTTCCACAAAAGATATCTATAGGGCTAAAATGTGGAATCAACACTGGGTATGCCACAGTCGATAATATAGGAACTAAAAAAAGAGCCCAGTTTACTGCCATTGGTAATACTGTAAATATTGCCAGTAGATTGAAAGACATATCTGATAGCGATCAAATTATTGTATCCGCATGTACGAAATTGAAAATTGCAAATCAATTTGAATTAAGAAGGTTAGGTGTTGTTAGTAATCTGAAGAATATTTCTGGATCATTCGAAATCTTCAATGTACTAAATCAGATTTGTGTTCCCAACAGGTAAGGGATTTTTAATAACAATGATAACTATGGGTACTGGAAAACGAAAACTGCTCTTTGTAGGGTCTTACACATTCAAAAACATTACTGAGCAATTATATCCAATAGATTGAATCGTATAGTCATCACAGAACAACTAATTATAAAATCTACTTAAACTATTTCTTTATAGCGACTAAGCATCAATTAACACTTTAATATCTGTTGGATATTGTTAAGATACGTGAGGCGGTGGGTAGCGGTAGATCACTAATGTGTATGGATCACTAATGTGTATGGAGATTTAGCAGCTACAATTGGTCGCGGAAAATTCTAGCATGATCACAAAATCCCGTGCTTCCTTTTGATCTGAACGGATACAGCTTTATGTCCAGTTAATAGTGTTCTTAATTTTTCGTGTATGTACGAATGTCTTCTTGTAGATATGTTAGATTTGTACCGGCAAGAGTCCTCAAACTCTTCTTCCTCTCCTTCCGCCCGGCTTACGTGTAGTGTCATGAGGTACTGGAGTAACGTCATCGATTCGACCGATCCTGAAACCAGCTCGCGCCAG
>WNGL01008759.1_pt1 | contig 20474 bp, 16 predicted proteins | sample 5400591 | NCBI WGS metagenome assembly WNGL01 (sample SAMN13153377, study PRJNA577476) | soil metagenome | isolation source: 80 cm soil or saprolite under Garry oak tree replicate 1 | place: USA:California | collected 2016-06-15 | reverse complement strand
CAACGAGCGCTTTCGCTACGCGGACCATCAGATCGAGCATGGAAAAGAATTGTACGAGTTGGCGAAAGAGAGCGGGCTGGAAGGGATTGTTGCGAAACGGGCCGACAGCCGTTATGTGGGCGACCGCAGCACGAGTTGGGCGAAGCTGAAAGTGAGCCAAACACTCGACGCAGTGGTTGGCGGATGGACGGAAGCGCGGACGGAGGCGATTCCATTCGGTTCGTTGCTACTGGGATTGTACGAAGGGAAAAAGCTGCGGTTCATTGGACATGTCGGCAGCGGGTTCGACGCGAAAAAACATGCAGAGTTAATCGCGAGATTGAAAGAGTTGAGGACGACGGCTTCTCCGTTTGAAAACGTGCCGGAGACGAACGAAAAGCCGTTTTGGGCGAAGCCGGAGTTGGTGGCGCGCGTGAAATTCGGCGGATGGACGCAGGAAAAGTATCTGCGGCACCCGGTGTTCCTCGGATTGCGTGAGGACCTGAAGCCCGAGGAATGCAAATGGGAAAGCGAAGTTGCCGCGGCTGCGCCAGCGTTGGTGCGAGCGCCGGAAGTAGTCGGCAAAGTGATCAGCGCAAAAGCGGAGATCGAAGCGGAACTGTTTAAGGGTCGAGCGGAAACGGTCACCATCGAACTGGAAGGGAAGCGGCTGCGGTTCAGCAATCTGAACAAAGTTTATTTTCCGGAATCGGGCTACACCAAACGCGACCTGCTGGCCTACTACTACCGGATGGCGGATTATATTCTGCCGTTTTTGCGCGGACGGGCGCTGGTGCTGCGGCGCTATCCCGACGGCATTCAAGGGCAGGCGTTTTTTCAGAAGGACGTGCATGAGGGTTTGCCGGAATGGTTTAAGACCGCGCCGATCGATTCCGAAGAGCGCGGGAAGGTAATTCACTATGCAACCGCAGATGACCGAGCATCGCTCTTGTTCTTAACGGGACTGGGCTGCATTGACCACAACCCGTGGTCGAGCCGATTGGAAGACCTCGAGCACGCGGATTATTTCTTCTTTGACCTGGATCCGTCGGACGGAACGGAATTTTCCGTGGTGGTGACGATTGCGCGGGCGCTTCATGAAAAGCTGGAAGAATTGGGGATCGTGAGTTTCCTTAAAACATCCGGCGCGACAGGCTTCCACATCTTCATACCAGTGGAGCCGCTTTACACCTACGAGCAATTGCGGACCTTTGGGGAGATCATTGCGCGCACGGTGACGGCGCAGCATCCGAATCTAGTGACCAACGAGCGGTCGGTGGCGAAAAGGCCGGCGGGGCGCGTGCTGATTGATGTGCAGCAAAATGCGATGGGCCGGCCGCTGGCCGCGGCTTATAGCGTGCGCGCGTTTCCGAAGGCTCCAGTTTCGACACCGGTGCTGCCCCGGGAATTGAAGCCGGGCCTCCGTCCTGAGAATTTGAATATGAAGACGATTTTTGCGCGCCTGAAGGAGAAGGGCGATCTCTGGAAAGATTTTTGGAAGAGCCAGCAAAGAATTGAAGGGGCCATCGAGGCGTTGAGCAGCAAGGTCGCGGCCCAAGCGAAGAAGTAGTTTTGTTTTTCGCTTTGGGAGTGCTTTGGCTTTTCGGCCTGCCTTTCGCTGTGATTAAATGCTATTCCTCGGAGGTGCTTCATTTCTCCAACCGATTCGCGCACGGGACAGCTTCGCGTCGGCACATCGGGATACTCGTACAAGCAGTGGAAGGGGAATTTCTATCCCGAGAAGCTGCCGGACAAGGAGATGCTGCGGTATTACGGCACGCAGTTCTCGACGGTGGAGATTAATCACAGCTTCTATCGCATGCCCACCGAGAATTTGCTGCTAAATTGGGCGAAAAGCGTGCCGGAAGGATTTCGTTTTGCGTTGAAGGCGAACCAGCAGATCACGCACATTCAGCGATTGCGCGGAAGCGAGAGCACGCTGAAAAGATTTTTGGAAGTGGCCAGCGTGCTCCAGGAAGGCGATCATCTCGGACCGATTCTCGTGCAACTTCCGCCGTCGTTTAAGTTTGACAAGCTGTTACTGGAGGACTTTCTGGCGCTGCGGCCACCGGCTTTTCTGTTTGCGTTCGAGGTGCGGCATGCGTCGTGGTACACGGATGAAACGTATGCGGTGCTTCGCAAGCACGAAACCGCGCTGTGCATAGCGGAGACGGATAAGCAGGAACCTCCGGAAGTGCTGACGGCGAAATTTACATACGTGCGGCTGCGCCTGGAAAACTACACGCCGAAGCAACTGGCCGCCTGGAGAAAACGTTTCGATACGTGGATGATCCAGGGCGTCGACGTGTATGCGTACTGCAAGCACGAGGACGAAGGCAAGGCCCCCGCTTATGCCCGCAAGATTTTGGGGAGCGATGGTTTGGCGCCAATGAAATAGTTAGGAACCGCGCAAGAACCAGCTTCGCTTGCGGCTGTCACCCATGTCTCCGGTACGTTGTGTTACCTAAGTGTCCGGGCTGAACCGAGGTTAAATGGCGCGCCCGGGGAGACTCGAACTCCCGACCCTCTGCTTAGAAGGCAGACGCTCTATCCAACTGAGCTACGGGCGCGCAAGTTCATTCTAAGAGATTTGCGCCTCTTGCGAGGATATTTTGTTAGGGTGGATTCTGCTACGCGGTGAGGTCAGCGCAGTCGCGCAGAAAGCTAAAAAGTTCAGCCTGCGTGATGACCGTTCATGGCATCTTTGCCGAGATTTCCAGATCGGCTGCGGCTGTGAATTGCCGGCGGCGCACTCGAGTTGGCGTTCTGGACGGCATTGGTACCGCTGGGCGTGCGCGGAGCCTCGGCAGCAACGAAAACTCCCAAAACGAGGAAGACGAGAATGGCAATCAGCACTGTATTCCAGCGCCGAAATTTTGCAGCAGTACCCGGCGCGGGCGAAGCCAGGCTCCGCTGAAGGGGCCCATAATCGCTCCTGTGAATTCGGAGTTCCCCTTTGTTAGGCCCGGCGTTCACAAATCCTCCAGTGCGGCGGCGCCTCCAGCTTCTGTGTGAGCCCGCCTACTTATTAAGATGTATCGTATTACGATATGGTTGCAAGGCCCCGAGCAGCGCCGACGCCGCGGGCCGACGCAACGGACCGTGGCTTCGTTTTCCTAGCTTCTCGGCTTTGCCGCGGTTCAAGGAAGAACCCGCGAGGCAAAAGCGACGAGATGGGTTTACAATACTATGCGTGCGGACGCACCCAGCCTGCCTGAACCGCGTCCGGCACCTGCTGGAGGCTCTATGAACTCCGCACTTCTGGATCGTTCCACTGCCGCACATCTGAACCGCCGCGCTTTTCTGAAAGTTTCGTCCGTAGCAGGAGGCGGCTTTCTCCTTGCTTACTATCTCGAACCAGCCAAGGCGTTCGCCGCTTCCGCGCAAACTGCTGCGCCACAAGCGCCTGCTCCTGCGTTTCAGCCGCTGGCCTTCGTGCGGGTGGCTGCCGATGGCGCTGTCACCATCATGGGCAAGAATCCCGAGATTGGGCAGGGCGTCAAGACCAGCATGCCCATGCTTATCGCCGAAGAATTGGACGTCGATTGGAAAGATGTTCACATCGAGCAAGCTGACCTCGACGAGACCAAGTACGGTCCACAGCGCGCCGGCGGCAGCACGGCTACGCCAATCAACTGGGACCCGCTACGTCGTGTGGGCGCGGCGTGACGCGAGATGTTTGTCACGGCGGCCGCACAGACCTGGTCCGTGCCGGAATCCGAATGCATGACGTCTTCCGGCCGCGTGATACATTCCCCCACCAAACGCACGCTTAGTTACGGCGCGCTCGCAGAAAAAGCGGCGGCTCTGCCGGCACACGACCTGAAGAGCGTGAAGCTCAAGGATCCCAAGGATTACAAAATCGTCGGGCGTTCCACGCCAGGGGTCGACAATGCAAGCATTGTCACAGGCAAATCTCTTTACAGCATTGACTTCAAAGTTCCCGGAATGCTGTACGCGGTCTACGACAAGTGCCCGGTGTACGCGGGAAAGTGCATGGGCGCGAATCTCGACGAAATCAAGTCCATGCCCGGAGTGCGCCACGTCTTTGAAGTAGAAGGGACACAGGATTTGCTGGGCTTGCACTGGGGCGTCGCCGTGGTTGCCAACACCTGGTGGCAGGCAAACGCGGCGCGCAAAAAATTGCGCGCGCAATGGAACGAAGGCCCGACCGCGCAACAAAGCAGCAAGGGTTTTCAGGAACGTGCCGACGAACTCTCGAAACAGACGCCCGCAATTACGCTGCGCAAGGACGGTGACGCGGACGCCGCGCTGCAATCCGCGGCGAAAACTGTGGAAGCGGCTTACTCTTATCCGTTCCTCGCGCATGCTCCGATGGAGCCGCAAAACTGTCTTGCGCATTATCACGACGGGAAGCTGGAATTCTGGTCCCCCAGTCAGACTCCGGAATCCGGGCGCCTAATCGTTTCCAAAGTTTTGAACATTCCGCACGACGATATCATCGTGCACATGAAGCGTGCCGGCGGAGGCTTTGGCCGCCGGCTCACGAACGACTATATGCTGGAAGCCGGCGCTATCGCCAAGCAGATTGGGTTGCCTGTGAAGTTGCTCTGGACGCGCGAAGACGACTTCCATCACGACCATTATCGGCCCGCCGGTTTTCATTACCTGAAGGGGGGCATAGACGCTTCCGGGAAACTCGTGGCCTGGCGTAATCACTTTGTTTCTTTTGGCGAAGGCGATAAATTCGCGCCCTCCGCCAACATTCCCGCCAACGAATTTCCCGGCACGTTCCTGCAGAACTTTTTCTTCGGCGCTTCGTTGATGCCGCTCGGCGTTCCTACTTACGCGTTGCGCGCTCCGCGCAGCAATGCGTTTTCGTGGGTCTTTCAATCGTTTACCGATGAGCTCGCGCATGCTGCCGGGAAGGACCCCGTTCAGTTCCGGCTAGATTTGCTAAGCTCTCCGCGCATTCTCTCCGCTGCGCCCTCGAGCAGTCCGGCGGAAACCGATTTCGACGCCGCGCGCATGTCTGGCGTGCTGAAACTGGTCGCCGAGAAATCAGGCTGGGGTAAGCGCCAGCTTCCAAAGAATACGGGAATGGGAGTCGCGTTCCAGTTTTCTCATCGCGGCTATTTTGCGGAAGCAGTGGAATTACACGTGGATGCGGACAGCAGGATTAAGGTCAACAGAGTCTGGGTGGCCGGCGACGTCGGCAGCACTATCATCAATCCAAGCGGCGCGGAAAATCAGGTTCGTGGTGCGGTGATTGACGGCCTCAGCCAAGTCATGTCTTATGAAATCACTATTGATGGTGGGCGGGCTGTGCAAAGCAATTTCCACGAATATCCGCCGGTGCGCATGAACCAGGTGCCGGCGGAAATTGAAGTGCACTTTCTGAAGACCGACAATCCCCCGACCGGGCTAGGGGAGCCCGCGCTTCCCCCGGTTCTGCCTGCGATGTGCAATGCGATTTTTGCCGTGACGGGCACGAGGATTCGATCTCTGCCTCTGTCGAAGCACGGCTTTTCGTGGGCGTGAAACGGTCTTAATCGAATCGCTATTTACGCGAATTCAGGCAGGACATTGCGCCGACTTTTTCTTCCGCGGTTTCGTAGCTCTTGCCGTTCGCGTCTTTCATCGAGAGAAACACCCAGTCGCTTTGTTCTTCCGCCGTTCGGCTGAAGTCAAAAATGTAAGCTTCATTCCGGGTGATTTGATAGGTCATGGTGCGCATCAGGATCGGATACAAATTGCGAGTCGTGTCTTCCGCGGGCTGCCCGCAGCGGGCGAGCAAATGTTCCGGAGTCACGCTGGCCACCGCTTGTTCGTGCTTGCGCTCCCGCGATTTGCTGAACCACGCGAATCCGCGTTGCGCCAGAGTAACCAGCAGGATTAATCCGACAATCGCTCCCACCACCATCAGCCAAACCCGCTTGGTCTGCTTCAGGAAGTCCACGAAATCGCTCGCGGGCGAGGACTCGCGCGCCGCGCTCCCCGACACAGTCACTGGAGAGTAGCGCGATGCTTTTGCAGGTCCTGCGGCACGTGCGCCGGCAATGGACTCCGCAATCTCTTTTGCTTCGGCCTGCCGCTCGGCCACGGCAGCCGCGGTGACTTCTCGGGAGGAGGGTTCAGCGTGTTTTGTACGATCCATATTCCCCGCCTTTGGGCTGTACCTTCATCATGACGCTGTTCGCCTCCGCTACCCGCGTATTTTTGCGAGGTATTCCCAGAGGGTAAGCCTGCACTTTCGGGCAGGTGTGCCCTCGGTAGATGATGGGGCCCCCTCTGACGCTAGGTGCCGTTTCGCAATTCCGACAATCAGCCACAAAGCTATGGCATAGATCGCATACCACATCGCTTCTTGCGCTGGCGTTGTGCGGCTTGGGCTGAGCACCACGAGCGAACCTGTCGAGTTGGCGTGCATCAACTGCGCAAGGGCCACACTTTGGGTGTTTGCGTAGATCCAGCCAATCAGCACACGCATCGCCGTCATCGCCCCGGTGAACGCCAGAAAATACGGCAGCCAATAGGCGCCGTGCGGCGTTGCCGTTCCCAGGAAGTCGATCACCGGAATATGCCAGCATCCCCACAGCACACCAAGGGCGAAGCCCGCTACTAGCGTGTTTCCTGTTCGCGCCATTTTTGGAAACGCGTAGCCCGTCCAGCCAATCTCCTCAAAGAATCCCGCCACGATTCCGAAGGAAAGTCCAACGAAGAACCGGTTCGGCGCATATACTGGCGAAACAAAGGTCCTCATGAAAAGAAGCACGAAGAGAATTGTTAGAGGTGGAATGACCAGCGTCGCGTACCACTGAGCGCCTACGCGGATCCGCCACATCCGCGAAAAAAGGTTGCGCAGACCGCTAGTCCCATCCACCACGCGCGTCAGCAGGATTCCGCTAGCAACTGGTCCTAGCAGCATCACAGGGAACATCAGGATTCCACTGAATTTGGGTATCGTTTCTCCACGCAAGAGTCGTGGCGCCACCACGGTGAGCGCACCCAGCCAGGAAATGGCAAACGTCAGGACAAAATAGGAGGTCACGGGTTGCCGCTTTACAGGATTCATGCTCTTTTCGGTTTCCACTATTTCACTCACCTAAAGTCACAAAACGCTTAAACTCCCGGCGCTGAGGGGGGCAGGTAGTAGAATCTCGTTTCTTCCTGGCCTTGGCCTCCGTAATCTCTCGGGCGCAAAGAGAGTACACCAGGAACCCGCCGACGGCGCGCAGGCGCGTAAGGAGACGGTGATGAAGAGGAAGCAGATTGCGACTTGGACCGCGGGAATCATGCTGGTGTGCGCGGTGATTGCGGTCGGTGATACTCCATTTGCGGTGAAAAATCTGCGGTGCGAATACAAGACGGATCCAATGGGAATTGATGTGCGAAAGCCACGGCTAAGCTGGGAGCTGGTTAGCGCCGAAAGGGGAGCGCTCCAAACGAGCTACGAAATCCGCGTGGCTGCTTCGGAAGCGGGACTCGCCAAAGAGAAGACGATTTGGGAAAGCGGCAAGCAAACTTCAGACGCGTCCAACCAGGTCGAATACCGCGGGCCCGCGCTCGAAAGCCGCAAGATTTATTACTGGCAAGTGCGCGTCGCCGACAATCACGGGCATTTGTCGGAATGGAGCAAAGCCGCGCATTGGGAAATGGGGTTGCTGGAGCCTACGGACTGGAAGGCGAAATGGATTACTCCCAATCTTGCCGAGGATGAAACGAAGTCGAATCCAGCACCGCTTTTGCGCAGGGAGTTTTCCGTAAACAAGAAAATCGAGCGCGCGCGCTTGTACGCTACGGCGATGGGGCTCTATGAAATGTCGTTGAACGGCAAGCGCGTGGGCGAAGACTACTTTACGCCGGGGTGGACCTCCTACGATTTTCGCTACCAATATCAGACTTACGACGTGACGAACTCTCTGAAATCGGGGGCGAACTGCATCGCGGCAATTCTAGGCGACGGATGGTTCCGCGGAAGGCTGGCGTGGGATGCCAAGATGCCTCGGAATCGTTACGGTAAAAAGCTTGCGCTCCTGGCGCAACTGGTCGTTGCCTATGAGGACGGCTCTCAGGAAATCGTCGGCAGCGACGAGCAGTGGAAATCCGCGACCGGACCAGTACTCCTGTCGGACATTTATGACGGGGAGACCTACGATGCGCGGCTCGAGCAGCCTGGCTGGAACGAAGCGGGATTCAACGAAAACAATTGGCAATCGGTCAGCGTGATGGAACCCCCAAAAGCCAAGCTGGTGGCCTCTGCGGGGCCGCCGGTCATGGCGACCGAAGAAATCAATCCGGTGAAAGTCCTGAAGACACCTGCGGGTGATGCCGTTCTCGACTTGGGGCAAAACATGGTCGGGTGGATCCGTTTCCATGTGACCGCGCCGGCTGGAACCACAATTACTTTGCGTCATGCTGAAGTGCTCGATAAAGCCGGGAACTTCTATACCGAAAATTTGCGTTCTGCGAAGCAAACAATTCGCTACACAACCAAAGGAAAAGGGACCGAAACATACCAACCGCACTTTACTTTTCAAGGATTTCGTTATGTTGCCGTCAGTGGCTGGCCTGGACCCGTGAACCCACAGGACTTTACGGGGATAGTGGTGCATTCGGCGATTCCGAGAACAGGTTCGTTCGAAACTTCCAATCCGCTTCTGAACCAGTTGCAGCACAACATTATCTGGGGCCAGAAAGGAAATTTTGTGGATGTACCCACGGACTGCCCGCAGCGCGATGATTCAATCACGACACCGCCGCGTTTTACACGAAGTGGCTGAAAGATATCGCACTGGACCAGGAAGACGACGGAGCCGTGCCCTTCGTAATTCCCAACGTTCTGTCTCACGAGACGCGAAAGGGAGAAGCGGCGTCTGCAGGATGGGCCGACGTGGCTGTCGTGGTTCCGTGGGTTGTCTATCAGTCGTTCGGTGACAAGCGGATCCTCGAAGAACAATACGCAAGCATGAAAGCCTGGGTCGAGTACATGCGTCGACAGGCAAGCGGCAAATACATTTGGAGCAACGGCTTCAGTTTTGGCGATTGGCTCGCTTTTGCGACCACGCGATCGGATTATCCTGGTGCGACCACGGATAAGGATTTGATTCAGACCGCCTATTTCGCGCACTCAACGGCGCTGCTGGCCAAAACGGCGCACGTACTTGGCAAAAAGGAGGAGGCCGCCGAATACACTTCACTCGAAGAAAAAATCAAGAGTGCATTTCAAAGGGAATTTGTCACGCCGAACGGCAGACTTTCATCCAACACGCAGACTGCCTACGCACTTGCGCTGGCTTTCGAATTGCTGCCCGAAGCGCAACGCGCGCAGGCAGCGGCGCGACTCGCTGAAGATGTGAAAAGATTTGGCCATCTGACAACCGGATTTCTGGGCACACCGCTGCTCTGCCAGGTTTTGAGCGATTACGGCTATCTCGACGTTGCCTACATGCTTCTGAGCCGTACGAAGTACCCTTCCTGGCTGTATCCAGTGACCAAAGGCGCGACCACGATCTGGGAGCGCTGGGACGGCATCAAACCCGACGGCAGTTTTCAGGATCCCGATATGAATTCCTTCAATCATTACGCCTATGGCGCAATTGGTGAGTGGATGTATCGCGTGGTTGCGGGAATTGAACTGGACGAGAGCCGCCCAGGGTACAAACATATTCTGATTCAGCCGCAGCCGGGCGGCGGCCTGACTTATGCGAAGGCGTCAGTCGAGAGCATTTATGGCCGCGTGGCATCGGATTGGAAAATTGCTGACGGCAAATTGACCCTGACGGTCGAAGTGCCTCCCAACACGACGGCCACGGTGCGGATCCCAAAGTCGAGGTTAGAGCAGGTCCGGGAAGGGCAGAAGCCGGTTGGCGGCCGTTCGGATCTGCTTGGTGTGCATCAAGAGGACGAAGCCGTGCTGGTCGAAGTGGGCTCGGGCGCCTATTTATTCGAAAGCGCATGGAGCGGTACGAACTAGCGCTTTTGGAAACTCGGCTGCGAGCGCAGCGGCGAAGTAGGAAGTAGAATGTAGAAATGCAGCGAAAAATCTTTTGGACCGTTTTCATAGCGCTGGGCCTGATCGCTGATTTTACTTTGCCCCTAATGTGGGGGTTGCTCGCTACCATCCCCATCGGGATCGTGAGCTGGTGGGTCGCCTACCGCAGCGACTGGTTCTGATTTCCTTGTGCGTGGCCGTCTACCGATGACCCGCCGCCGTTTTTCTTCCCGCTATCCCCGGCATGAAGGGATACAATGGCCGCACTCCAGATGAAGAAAGACGGCCAGTTCTCGCAGGTCCTCAAATGGGTCGGCTACCTCACGGCGATTTTTTCGCTCTGCGCGACCGTTTGGGGCGTCGGGAAATATCTTTATGGCCGAGCGGAAACCCGGAAGACTCTCTCCGACCTCTTTACCACAGAAGCTGAGCAGGAAAAGTCGCGCGACTACCCTTCCGCATGGCAGACGCTCGATAAAGCCGCGAAACTCGACCCCGATTCAGCCAAGGTGCGCGCCGCGCAGGAGAAGCTTGCGGTCACTTGGCTGGACGCCGTTTCTTTCCTGGAAAACCAAAAATACTCGGCCGTCGCGCAAAAGCTGGAGCCTGTCCTTTCGCGCGCCGCTGCGGCTGCCCAGCCTGGACGCGAGCGAGCGGATTTGCGAGCACGCGTGGGATGGGCTTATTTCCTTGAGTCGCGCGACGGAACATCCGATGTCGACCCTATAGGACCTTTCCGCGAGGCTGTCGCCGAAGATGTCAACAATCCTTACGCCGAGGCCATGTGGGGCTACTCGCTTCTCTGGGGCCGCTGCTTCCGGATGAATGAGGCCGGCGCCCATTTTGCCGCTGCCATCTCTTCTCAGCGCGAAGGCGAATTCGTGCGCCGCTTGCAACTCTACGCGCTCCTGGGTTGCACCATGGAGGAAGCCGATCAGGAAGTGGTTCGCGTGGCCAACGCCATGCGCAAAGAGCATCGGACGGTTGACGACTTGCAACGCAGCGACATTCTAGGTCGTTATTACCTCGAGCTTGCGCACCAGACCCCGAAAAGCGCAGCTTTCATTAATGCCGTGCCGCCCGCCGAACACGTTGAGACGTTTCATTGGTTGTTCGATGTTTTAGATGCAAACTCAGACGGCTCGTCGTCGAACCGCGTATCCCGCCTGTACTATCTCGCACAGCTCCAAGAAGCGGCGGGGCAGCACGACGATGCCCTTGCTAATTACAAGTCGGTGGTGAGCCAGACGACTGCGCGCACCAATTCGTTTTGGGACCCAAGCAACGCAGCCATCAAACGGCTCTCGAGATCCCATTAAGAGCCCAGTCACTCCTGCTCTCTGGGGGCACAGGCAGAGCTTACGGAACCTTTGGCGTAGTCTCGGTGGAGTTGGCGCTTTCAAGCCCGTAGGCGGCCACGGATCGGGTCACATAGTAATAACTCTTACCGCTCTACACATCTCAGTGCTGGTAGCTGAGTCCTGTATGAGGTCGGCGTTGATTCTTAAGTAGGGTCCCCCGGGCTTTGTACCGCGAGTGTCTTCCTGTTGCTGCGATTACCTACCTGGTGAATCTAAAGGCCGCAAGAAGTTTACGGCTCGAACTGTTATGCCAGACAAAGTTGGAGGTATAGTGGTTGGGCGAACTACTTAATGACGTGAGTTGCGTTGAGAAGGAAGTGTGGAGGAAGAAGAGGAAATGGCAATTGCGACGGTGAATCCGGCAACAGGACAGGTGCTGAAGACGTTCGAATCCCTGTCCGACGCGCAACTGGAAGTGAAGCTCCAGAAAGCGGTGGATACGTTCTCGACGTACCGCAAAACACCGTTCGCTGAGCGTGCGCAAATGATGCTGAAAGCCGGAGCGATTCTGGAGAGCGAAAAAGAGCACTGTGCCCGCGCGATGACTACAGAAATGGGAAAAACTTTTCGCTCTGCCGTGGACGAGGTGGCGAAGTGCGCGTGGGTTTGCCGGTATTACGCGGAAAACGCGGAACGCTTTCTGGCCGATGAAATTGTAGAGACGACTGCGAAGCGTAGCTACATATGTTATCTGCCGCTAGGCCCTGTATTGGCGGTGATGCCATGGAATTTTCCGTTTTGGCAGGTGTTTCGGTTTGCGACTCCAGCACTGATGGCGGGAAACGTCGGCCTGTTGAAGCACGCTTCCATCGTGCCGCAATCGGCGCTGCTGATTGAAGAGATTTTTCGGAAGGCAGGTTTCCCGGATGGTGCGTTTCAAACGCTGCTGATTGGTTCACAAAAGGTGGATCGCGTGTTGGGCGATCCGCGCGTGCAAGCCGCAACTCTGACCGGAAGCGAAGGCGCGGGTGTGGAAGTAGGCACGGGAGCTGCGAAAAGAATCAAGAAGGTGGTCTTGGAGCTCGGGGGAAGCGACCCATTTATCGTGATGCCCAGCGCGGATCTGGAGGCAGCCACGGCCACGGCGGTAAAGGCGAGGATTGTGAACAATGGTCAATCGTGCATTGCGGCGAAGCGATTTATCGTTGCGGAGGCGGTTGCAGACAAGTTCGAAAAACTGTTCGCGGAGAAGATGGCGGCGTTGAAAGTAGGAGATCCGTTCGACGAGTCAACGGAACTTGGACCGCTCTCCACGGCGCAGGGGCTCGAGGACCTGGATCGCGACGTGAGAGTCACCGTGGAAGCGGGGGCAAAGGTGTTGACCGGTGGCAAACCTCTGGATAGGCCTGGGAATTTTTATGCTCCGACGGTATTGACCAACATTCCGAAGGGTTCGCCCGCTCATAAGGAAGAATTGTTTGGGCCGGTGGCGAGCGTGTTTCGCGCGAAAGACCTCGATGATGCAATTCGCATCGCTAATGACAGCCGTTTCGGCTTGGGAGCAAGCGCGTGGACCAATGACGATAAGGAACGCGAACGCTTCATCAACGAGCTCGAGGCCGGAATGGTTTTCATTAACAAGATGGTGGCATCCGACCCGCGGCTTCCGTTTGGCGGCGTGAAATGGTCGGGGCACGGGAGGGAACTGGGAGTTCATGGAATCAGGGAGTTCACCAACATCAAGACCGTGTGGATCGAATAGAAAAAACTCCGAAAACGAAGAGGAACGGGGGAGCGAATTCGTTTTGCGATGCTGGCCACAAAAACTTGCGACGGACAAGGATCGGGCGGAGAATTTATACGTAAGGAGGGCTCATGGCGAAATCACTGGAAATTGAAGTCAATGGTAAACGATACGCTGTCAACTACCCTCCCGACACGCCACTTTTGTATGTGCTGCACGATGAACTCGGCATCACGGGCAGCAAGTATGGCTGTGGAGAAGGGCAGTGCGGGGCGTGCACGGTGCTGATAGGAGGAGCTCCGCGGCGCTCGTGCCAGATTCAGGTCAGCTCAGCAGTGACCAAACCCATTACGACCATTGAAGGTCTCGAGAAGGATGGCAAGCTCCATCCTGTGCAGCAGGCGTTTCTCGACGCGGGTGCGTTTCAGTGTGCCTTCTGCACTTCGGGAATGGTGATGAGCAGCGTCGGCTTGCTGCAGACGAACGTCAATCCGAAACGCGAAGATATTGTTCAATTCCTGCAAGGGAATGTCTGCCGGTGCGGGACGCACCCGCGCATCATCGAGGCCGTGCAGCATGCCGCCAAAATGATGCAGGAGCGTGCGGGATGAACACCGTGCGACAGAGTTTTGCTGCCGAACCGGAACGCTTCGAATTTGGTGCCGCTCCCCTCCATAAATTCGACCTGGCACGCCGCGAGTTCTTCAAGTTTCTTGGCGCAGGCGTCGCTGTCTTTCTCGTTGCAAAGGATGCCCTAGCAGCGCAAGAAACCCCTCCGGGCTCGCGCTCTTTCCACAATGAGGAACTACCGAAGGAAATCACCTCGTGGTTGCACGTTGGCGAAGACGGTGTAGTGACCGGCTTTACCGGCAAGGCCGAAATGGGCCAGAACATTCGTACTTCGATTTCCCAAACGATCGCGGATGAATTGCGTGTACCCTTCGAAAGCGTGCGTTTGGTCATGGCGGATACCAGCTTGACCCCCTTCGATGCCGGAACGTTCGGCAGCCGCACTACGCCGACGATGACCCCGCAATTCCGCCGCGTCGCGGAGGCGGCGCGCAATTTGCTCATTGGAGTTGCGGCGAAGGAGTGGAATGTTGCACCGGAAAGATTGGTTGCGGCGGACGCGAAGGTTACGGATCCAGCTTCGAAGCGTTCCTTGAGCTATGCGGAACTCGCCCGTGGCAAGACGCTCGCGCGGAATCTTCCGGCTGAGGATCCCATCACTCCCGCAACGGAATGGAGAATTGCGGGAAAGCCTCTTCCCAAAGTGGACGGGCGCGCGTTTGTCACCGGGAGTCACAAATACACCAGCGACATTCGCCTCGAAGGGATGCTCTACGGCAAAGTACTGCGTCAGCCATCCTTCGGCGCAACCTTGGCTTCGTGTGACGACAGTGCTGCGAAAGCCATGAATGGCGTTACTGTTGTGCGCGATGGCGACTTCGTTGGCGTGACCGCTCCGAGCGTGCATGAAGCCCAGAAAGCGCTCGATGCCATTCGCACGCAATGGAAAGAAGTGCCTCAGGTTTCGAGCAAGGAAATCTTTTCGTATCTCAAGAAGAACGCCGAACCTTCCTCGAATGAGCGATTCCGGCATCAGAAAGGATCGGTCGAAGAAGGCCTTGCCGCAGCAGTGCATCGTCTCGAAACAACCCACAACGTTGCCTACATCGCGCACGCTCCGCTCGAGCCCCGTGCGGCCGTGGCGCAATGGACCGATGGCAAGCTCACGGTGTGGACCGGAACGCAGCGCCCCTTCGCGAATCGCGACGAACTGGCCAGCGTTTTCCACCTTCCGGAGAGCAGCGTTCGCGTCATCGTTCCCGATACCGGCGCGGCTTACGGCGGAAAACACACCAGCGACGCCGCCATCGAAGCGGCGCGCCTGGCCCGTGCTGCGGGAAAGCCCGTGAAGGTCGTCTGGACGCGCGAGGAAGAGTTCACCTGGGCCTATTTCCGGCCCGCGGGAGTGATCGAAGTCAAGAGTGGCATTTCCAAGGAAGGAAAACTAACCGCTTGGGAATTTCACAACTACCATTCCGGCATGTCGGGGATCGAAACGCCATACGATGTTGCGAATCAGCACACGGAATATCACCAGGTGCCTTTAGTTTTGCGCAGCGGATCCTATCGGGGCCTCGCCGCCACGGCAAACCATTTTGCGCGTGAGTCGCACATGGATGCGCTGGCGCACGTTGCGCAAATGGATTCCCTCGAGTTCCGCTTGAAGAATCTCTCTGACGCGCGAACGCTTGCCGTCCTCGAAGCAGCCGCTAAATCCTTCGGCTGGCCGCGCAAGAAAACGCAAGAGGGGCAAGGGTTTGGTCTCGCGTGCGGCTTCGAGAAAGGAAGTTACGTGGCAGTATGCGCCGAAGTTGCCGTGAACCGCGCTTCCGGAGACGTGCGCGTGGTCCGCGTCGTCGAAGCCTTCGAGTGTGGCGCGATCGTCAATCCGGATGGCTTGCGCAATCAGGTGGTGGGCGCGATTATCCAGGGGCTGGGCGGAGCGCTCTTCGAAGCCGTCGAATTTGAGAATGGGCGAGTCACGAATCCGCACTTTGCTGCGTATCGTGTACCACGCTTCCGCGATGTTCCCGAGATTGAAGCCGTGCTCTTGGATCGAAAAGACATTCCATCAGCAGGCGCCGGCGAGACGCCCATCATGGCGATTGCCCCGGCCGTAGGCAACGCGCTCTTCGACGCCTGCGGCGTGCGCCTCAACAATCTGCCGCTGATTCCGAACGGGCTACGAGCGGCCTGAACCTTGATTCGTTTCCGCCACTAAGGAACAATTGCTTACATGAGACACTTGGTCCTGGCTCTGGGTGTGACCGTTTCGCTTCTCGGCTTAACCGCTTGCAAGAAGCAGGTGAATGATAACGATGCGATCCGCGCCGGAATCCTGCAACACCTGACGTCTATCGGCACACTCAATATGAGCGCCATGGACATGGACATGCGCAGCGTTGCGGTCGCTGGGAATCAGGCACACGCCGAGGTCGAGTTTCGCGCCAAAACCGGCGGCCCTCCGGGGGGTGGGATGCAGGTCGCTTACGATCTCGAAAAGCGCGGCGCCGCCTGGGTCGTCCTGAAGAGTCAGCCGCTTGGCGGTGCGATCCAGCATCCCAGTACGAATCAGAACCCAAGTGCCAATCAGCCTGTTCATTCGATGCCCAATTTCAATGAAATCCTAAATCCCTCCGGCGCTCCTGCGCAGGGCACGCTTCCGCCGGGCCATCCGCCTGTCAACCCTCCGCATTCGGCATCGCCGCCAGCTTCGCAGACGCAACCGCCCACCAAGAAACCACAGTAACCTCCGGTTGAAAATGCGTCACAGGCTTCGCCGACACCAAATTCAGCTTTAGATGGTTTTGTCTTTGGCGTAGCAGAGCGATTCCATGTTGCATTCCGTGCACTTCGGCTTGCGCGCCTGACAGACTCTGCGCCCGTGCCAGATGATCTGGTGAGAAAACTGAATCCACTTGTCCTTCGGAATTACTTGCATCAGGTCCTGCTCGATTTTTTTCGGGTCCTCGTTGCGCGTCAGGTCCAAACGGTTCGCGATGCGCTGCACATGTGTATCTACGACAATCCCGCTCGGGATTCCGTATGCCGTTCCCAGGACGACATTGCCTGTTTTTCGCGCCACACCGGGTAACGTGAGAATCTCCTCCATCGTTTGCGGAACTTCTCCGCCAAAGTTCTCAATGATGCCCTTGCTTGCGCCCATCACAGACTTGGTTTTGTTGCGGAAAAATCCCGTTGGTCGAATTTCCTGTTCCAGTTCGCTCGGGTTGGCGTACACGAAAGCTTTTGCATCGGGATATTTCTTGAACAAAGATTCAGTGACCTGATTCACGCGCACGTCCGTGCATTGTGCCGAAAGAATCGTCGCAATCAACAGTTCAAACGCGTTCTTATGATAGAGTTCACACGTAGCGCTGGGATAGGCCTCATCCAGCTTCGCGAGAATCGCCGCCACGCGTTTCGGATCGGTTCCCGCCGCACGCGCAGGTTTTGCAGCTTTGGCTGACTTGGCTGGTTTCGCAGTCTTCGTTCTTGCGCGCGCCGTTTTCTCTTGTGCAGCTTTCTTTTTCTTCAGCTTTGTCGCCATGGGAGCCAAGACTATAGCATGGAGGAAAGCGCTGCGAGCAATTTGCAGAAGGCTTTGCCTCGATGGCTGTGCTGGTTTTTCTCCTCAGGCGAGAGTTCGGCAAAAGTTTTTTTCAGAGCAGGAAAGTAAAACACCGGATCGTAGCCAAATCCTCCTTCCCCTCTCTGAAAATCCAGAATCTCCCCATCCACTCGGTCCGTGATCACCGCCAGTGCTCTTCCTTTTTGCGCCAGCGCAATGGCACAAACGAAATGCGCGGAGCGCTCGTGGCCAGTTTTGCCGCGCATCTCCTTCAAGAGTTTTCCAATGCGTTGCGAATTCGATGCGTCCGCGCCGGCGTATCTGGCCGAATGCACACCCGGCGCGCCGCCAAGAGCCGGCACCACAAGCCCTGAATCATCCGCGAAAACGAATCCCTCTCTCAATCGCGAATAATGCAGCGCCTTGCCCGCCGCATTTTCGGCAAAAGTTGGAGCATTTTCCTCAAACGTCGGAAGCGAATCGAACTCTGGCAGCAGATCCAGCTCGACAGAAACGGCCGACGACGGCGTGGCGTTCTCCGCAAGCACACGATATTCCTTTAGCTTTCCAGGATTCGACGAGGCGAGAAACAACTTAACGGGCGCGCGCACTGAATTTCAGGGGCAGCACAGCGCGCTGTTCGTCGGTGAGCCGCCGGATTCCTGCGGCCGCGAGCGCCAGCAAATCCTGCATCTCGCTTCCGGTGAATGCCCGGCCTTCCGCCGTCGCCTGGATTTCCACGAAGTGCCCGCTGCCGGTCATGACCACGTTCATGTCCACTTCCGCGCGCGAATCTTCTTCATAGGCAAGGTCCAGCAGAGCGCGGTCATTCACAATACCCACGCTTGTGGCGGCCACGGTGTCAATCAAAGGAGAACTCTTCAACATTCCAGCCGCAACCATCCGTTCAAACGCCAACGCCAGCGCCACGAACGCTCCCGTGATAGAAGCCGTGCGGGTTCCGCCATCCGCTTGGATCACGTCGCAGTCGAGCCACACCGTCCGCTCGCCCATCGCCTCCTGGTCAGTCACGGCGCGTAGCGAGCGGCCGATCAATCGTTGAATTTCCAGCGTCCGCCCGGACTGCTTTCCTCGCGTGGCCTCGCGCGGCGTTCGTTCTTCCGTGGCGCGCGGCAACATTCCATATTCGCTGGTCACCCAGCCTTTTCCGCTCCCTTTCAGGAAAGGAGGCACTCCATCATCCACTGTAGCTGTGCAAATCACGCGCGTGTTTCCCAGTTCGATGAGCACGCTGCCTTCGGCCGTTGAAATGAAATCTGGTGTGATTTTGAGTGGGCGCATCTGCTCCGCAGCCCGGCCGTCGCTTCTCACTCGTCCTCCTGCCTTGATTTACTTTCTCGCGGTGCGACAGTTTTATGTTAGCGCTGAGCCAGTTTGACGGCGCCGCTGCCTGCTGTCAACGTTGGCACAACGATAGCTCCAACTTTACCCGCTGCGGGCGCGGCCGCGGGATTCGAGGGCGCCTGAGTTGCGTCCGCGTGCACTACAAAGGCTCCTGTCAGGTCCACGTGTCCGGCCAGCGTCTCTGCTTCCTGGCCATGAATCAGGATTTTCAAGCGCTTCACTTCCGGCACATTGGCTTCCAGCGTTCGCGCCATGGAATCCACCGCCAATTGTTCGCTGGCGATTCCAGAAGGAATCGAAGTGGCGAGCGCCTCTGAGAAATCAGCGATCGCCGTGCCATCCGGCAAAATATAAAACGCGAGCAGCACGGCATCCGGCGGCAACGTCCGGAGCTCGACATCAACCGGACCGGCAAGCAACGTATTCAGCACTTGCTTGGAGCGAAGCACCGGATCGCTCGAGAGAGGCAATTCGACCGTTACGGGCGCCAGCACAGAACTATCGGAATCCGAAAGCCAAAAGAGCTTTGCCTTCACGCGCGGATCGGTCGGGTTCAGAGGAACAGTCTGCACCAATTCGCGGCGCGCCTGCTCCTCGCTCTGCTGCTGCTGTCGTGCGGCGCGCTTCATGCGCCTGCGAATGATGGGAACAGAAATCGCCGCGCCAACCACCACGAACACAAGCAGCGTCGTCAGCCAGAATTTCCACCTTTCCTTTACAGGGGGCGTCACAAGCTCGGCAATCGGCTCCGTCACGGTTGGACTCCTCCCGTGCTAGGCACCACATACAGCGGCTTGAAGGCTACAACGCCGCGCGCAATCGCATCTGCGACTCCGGGCGCCATGTGGTCCAGATCGGCGCGATCGTTGACGACTACGCTCGAGACTTCCACGGCAATCGCCGGCGTGGCGGTGGTTCGAAGCTGCCGGATAGTCGCGGTTTGTGCGGTATCCGGCGAACCCTTGAAGCGCTGAGTGAGCATTCCCTGCACCAGATCGCCAAGTTTCCGGCTCAATCCAAGAAACGGAACTTGCGCGCGGTCCCAAGGAATGAACACATTTGCCGTTGTGACTGTCGGAAGGTCCGAATTCACATACACGCGCACGGTTCCGGGCAAGCCTGTCGACGCAATGTGGAGGGTGATGAACACGGCGTTTCGCTGCGCATTGGCGATCGCCGAGCGGTCGTCAAACGACGGGTTATCGTTTGCTTGCCGCGTTTGCACCACTTGAAATCCCAGTTGTTCCAGAGCTTTCCGCACCTCAGCCGAGAATTCCATTACGATTTCGCTTTCCTGAATCCCACCGGTTCCGCGGGCGCCCAGGTCCGTTCCGCCGTGCGCCGGGTCCAGCACTACAACATTCAATCCGCTTTGCAAGTTTTGCACGGCAGATGGCGACCCAGCCGATGCGCTTTGTCCTGCGGGCAAAGCAGAAGGGGGCAGTGCCATTCCGGAAGGTGCCTGTTGCGCTTGCGAAGGAGTTTGCAGGGCATGCGTCAGTATCGCGCCTGCAAGAAACAGAGTAGCGAATCCACAAATGGCGAGGAGTTTTGGCCGCTGGGAGTTTCCCACATCGAGCAGCATACCAAATTCACCTATGGATTCGCCTCGCCAGGTAAGTGCGGTTGTAGGGAATAACAGTCCGTCAGCAACAACCGCGCTTCTTCTGCAGGTTTGCGCGAGTCTATCGCCTCGCAGGCATTTCCGTTGTCGCCACGGGTTTCAGGTTCGCTTTTTGTAACACAGCATTTGCGTTGGCCAGATCCTTGTTCTGAAAATCGGCCCAGCGCGCCAGCGTTTCTTCCGCCGCCTTGTCCCACTTCTCTTGCGCTGTAATGGCATCTGTTGTGGGGGCGGCATCGGCGCTCTCCACAATACCCAGCAAGCCGTTTAGGGCTGAGGCTACTTTCGTCAGCGACTCCGGCTCTTTTCTCGGAAACGCGAGGCCGTACACTCCGAATCCACCGTCACCGTCCGAAGCGATCATG
>WNGL01004678.1_pt1 | contig 20475 bp, 19 predicted proteins | sample 5400591 | NCBI WGS metagenome assembly WNGL01 (sample SAMN13153377, study PRJNA577476) | soil metagenome | isolation source: 80 cm soil or saprolite under Garry oak tree replicate 1 | place: USA:California | collected 2016-06-15 | reverse complement strand
CCTCGGTGGCGGTGATCAGCCCCGCGAGCAGGTTCACGTCGTGCACGTCCGCGGTGAACTGGGACGATTGCGCCGTACTGGTGTCCGTTGAGTCCCCGGTCGTGTTGATCGCCCCGGTCGTGATCACGGGTGAAGCGTTGACCGAACCGACGGTGTTGGCGACATGCCGCCCCGCCTGGGTCTGGCAGCCAAACGACACCACCGCACTCTTGCCGGCGATGATCGTGTGGCCCACGTTCGCGTAGCTGCCGTAGGCGTCCCCCGTACGGCGGGGCTGCCGCGGCTGGCCCGTGGATGGTTGGTCGGGGGCGCCTGGAGCAGATCGGTAGACCGAGAATGCGGGCCGAGCCACGCCTCGTACGCCGCGCGGACGGCGGCCTCCACGGCCTGTTCAATCGTCCACACCGCGCATCGCCTCCCGGATCTCCTTTCATTGTGGACCGCGCCGGGCCGATCGGATAGGCAGGTGGAGCTTCACGCGGCTCGTCCGTTCAAAGACCGTGAGGACACTCCCCAAGGCGTGTGGTCGCTAACCCCAGAGCTCCTTCCTCGTAGGGGCCTCGCGGCTCAGCAGGTGCGAGGCGGCCCTCCGCCTTCACATACGTAGAAGTTGGTACGGCAAGCAAGGGTAACTCGGCATGGCCCATCCCCCTTCACGTCAATACGCTTCGGGGTGCAATCCAAACCGAGGGTGGGGGGGGAGACGCAGGCCGAACAGTGCCCGTCCAATGGGCGAAGGACCGGGGGCATTGGAACGGGCTCCCGCAGCCCTTTGACCATCCCGGTTCCCCCATTTTGGGATGGCTTCCTTGAGGGAGCGTCTCCCAGACTTAGGCGACGGACGGGTTCGGTGAGCACCGCCGGACCCGAATATCGCGCATATGGGGGCGGAAGAGAGGTCCCTTGAAACGAGAAGTAGAAGCCCGAACGGTACGAACGAGAAGGCACCGAGGGGGCCGGGCTGCTCGAAGCGGACGCGGCCGGAGGCCGTATGACCCTCGTGCCTTGCCGTGTGCCCGGCTCGAGACACGCTCAAGTGGCCAGCAGATCTTCCAACATTACTACCTGGCTCGACGGACGCGCTCCGTCCGCTGTCCGCCAGGCCAGGCCCGTAGAGGAGGGAAAAGGTGAGCGATCCATCCGTCAAGCGAGGGACGATCGGACGAACGGCCCGGAGCTTCGGGACAGCCATATGTGGGTTCCTGCTCATCACGCAGATCCTCTTGCCGACCGTGTCCGCACTGGCGAGCGGGTCACCCACGCTTGCCACCGATGCCCAGGACTACACCCCAGGATCGACGGTGACCCTCTCCGGGGCCGGCTGGCAAGCCGCCGAGGCGGTCCACCTCTTCGTGAATGATGACAAGGGCCAGAGCTGGAGCTGGTCGGACGACGTGACCGCCGACGACAGCGGAGCCTTCACCGAGCAGTTCACCCTCCCGAACTGGTTCGTCGCCACATATATCGCCACCGCGACGGGCTCTGTGTCCGGAACGGCAACGACAAGCTTCACAGACGGAAACGTGAAGGTCGATTCGGGCAGTCCGGCGACAGCGTCCAGTTTCGTCATCACCTCTACCACATACTTAGGGAGTAGCGATTGCAGCACAGGCGCACAAACTCCCACCAGCACAACTGTGACGAACAACAACTTCACGCAGGGTGTCGGGAGTAGTGACTCAGTGAAACTCCAGGCTTCCGCAACCGCTGACAGCGGGGCGAAGAGGTTCAGTGCTTGGAGCAGTACAGACAGCCCTCCAAGTCCCTTCACTGACCTCAGGTCCGGTACCATTTGCGTGCCGGGCTTCCAGAGCAGCCAGCGAAATTACAGAGTCACCTACGTCACGAACAATTCACCGGTAGTTGCGGCGCCGGCGAACCAGAACGGCACCGCCGGGACCGCGAAGTCCTTCAACATCGAGTCCTTCACCGACGATGGGCCCAGCCCCTGGGCCGTTGACGTGAACTGGGGTGATGCGAGCTCGCACACCACCCTCTCGAGCTCCTCCACCGGATCACTCGGTACTGCCTCGCACACCTACGCAGCCGTAGGCACATTCACTGTGACGGTGACTGTGACAGACGGTGCCGGTACCGGCCGATCCGGCTCGAGGACGTTCTCAATCGTCGTGGCGTCCGGCGACACGACGCCTCCCTCGGGAACCGTCTCCATCAACGGCGGCGCCGGCTTCACGAACAGCGCCACCGTCACGCTGCACCTGCACGCCACGGATAATGTCGGCGTCACCGCATACCGGGTGGCGAATGGGTCGGATTGCTCGGGCGCCACCTACCAGTCCGTTACGTCAATAGCCACGTTCGACCTGGACATCACCAACTGGGCGCTTCCAGCCGGCGACGGCAGCAAGACCGTTTGTGCGCAGTACAGGGACGCCGCACTCAACCAGTCCGCAACGGCAACAGCCAGCATCACGCTCGACACTCAAGCGCCAGACACCACCATCACGGCCAATCCGTCGAACCCCACGAACAACACGTCGGCGAGTTTCTCCTTTACTGGGAGCGACAACATCACGCCCCCAGCCAGTCTCACGTTCGAGTGCCAGCTGGACGGCAATGGCTTCACGTCCTGCACCAGCCCGAAGTCATATGCCGGGCCACTCTCACCCGGGACGCACACCTTCATGGTCAGGGCCAAGGATCAGGCGGGGAACACCGACGCGACCCCTGCCTCGTTCACCTGGACCGTCGACACGACAGCCCCCACGGTGACCATCCTCAGCGCGGCCACTCCGACCACCGGTGGAAGCAGCGTGACCTGGAACGCCACCAAGAGCGGCCCGTACAGCGTCCGCGTTGGCGGCTCGGACTGCTCGTCCGGGACACTTGCCGATTCGGGGACCTACACGGCGCCCGGCAACGTCACGTCCGCCATCGCGAGCAATGCGCTGGCTGAAGGATCCAACTCCGTCCGCGTCTGTGTGACGGATGCCGCCGCCAATACCGGGAGCGCCACGACCACCGTCGTGAAGAACACCACCACGACGCTGACGGAGTCGAACGCCACCGGTACATACGGAGGCTCGGTGGACCTCTCCGCGACATTGAAGAACGGAACTTCGCCGGTTGCCGGCGCGACCATCTCGTTCAAGCTTCAGGGCACCCCGGTCGGGAGTGCGACCACAGACAGCAGCGGCGAAGCTGTCCTCATCGGTGCAAGCCTGGACGGCATCGCGGCCGGTACCCACGCCGGGGGCATCACTGCGACGTTTGCGGGCGACGGGACGTTCCAGGGGAGCTCGGGGTCCGCTGACCTCTCCGTCGCGAAGGCCGATCCCTCCTGCTCGGTGACTCCCTACGACGTCACCTACGACACGCACGCCCACACCGCCACCGGGTCGTGCACGGGGGCGAAGGGCGAGACCCTGAGCGGTCTGAACTTGAGCGGGACCACGCACACCAATGCCGGGACGTTCACGGACTCCTGGACGTTCACCGACGCCACGGGCAACTACAACGACGCCTCCGGCGTCGTGAGCGACCACATCGGCAAGACCGACGCCACCTGCACGGTCACCGGGTACACCGGGGTGTACGATGGGGGCTCCCACGGGGCCACCGGGTCATGCTCCGGGGTGGGCGGCGAGAACGCCGGGACCCTCGACCTGGGGCAATCGTTCACCAACGTGCCCGGGGGGACCGCCCACTGGACCTTCACCGGCAACGGCAACTACAAGGACCAGGCGGGTGACGTACCCGTCGTGCGCGGTGAATGGGTACAGCGTGACCTACGACGGGGCCGCCCACACCGCCACCGGCACGTGCGTGGGGGTGGGGGGCCCGAGCGACGTGCTGGCCGGGCTGGACCTCAGCGGCACGAAGCACACCCACGCCGGGACCTACGCCGGCGACCCCTGGACGTTCACCGACACCACCGGCAATTACAAGGACGCCGCCGACACGGTCACCGACCAGATCGACAAGGCCGACGCCAGCTGCTCCATCAGCGGGTACTCCGGGACCTACGACGGGGCCGCCCACGGGGCCACCGGGACCTGCTCCGGGGTGGGCGGGGAGGACGCCGGGACCCTGAGCCTCGGGGCCAGCTTCACCAACGTGCCCGGGGGGACCGCCCACTGGACCTTCACCGGCAAACCCGTCGTGCGCGGTGAATGGGTACAGCGTGACCTACGACGGGGCCGCCCACACCGCCACCGGCACGTGCGTGGGGGTGGGGGGCCCGAGCGACGTGCTGGCCGGGCTGGACCTCAGCGGCACGAAGCACACCCACGCGGGCACCTACTCCGATTCGTGGACGTTCACCGATTCAACGGGGAACTACAAGGGCGCCGCTGGAACGGTCACGGACACGATCGAAAAGGCCGACCCGACGTGCTCGGTGACCCCCTACAGCGTCACCTTCGACGGGAACGCCCACACCGCCACCGGGGGGTGCAAGGGCGTGAAGAGCGAGGCTCTGAGTGGCCTGGATCTGAGCGGTACCACCCACACCAACCCTGGTACCTACAACGCTGACCCCTGGACGTTCACCGATGCCACCGGCAACTACAAGGGAGCCTCCGGAACGGCGAAGGACGCGATCCTGTACTCGACCGGCAGCTGCCTCGGGTCGCCCGGCCACGCGGTGCTCCAGCCGGTGAACCCGGACGGGTCGAGCGTGTTCAAGCAAGGGAGCACCGTTCCGGTCAAGTTCCGGGTGTGCGACGCGAGTGGGAACTCGATCGGAACGCCGGGCGTCGTGACCGGCAGCGGAGCGCCCGTCCTGGTCTCGAAGACCGACGGCGCCGGTGGAGTGGACGAGGCCATCTACTCGACCACTCCCGACACCGCCTTCCGATGGGATCCAACGGCCCAACAGTGGATCTTCAACCAGAGCACGAAGAACCTGAAGTCCGGCACCGTCTACACGTACGCGATCAACCTGAACGACGGTGGGCCACCCATCATCTACGTCCTCGGGGTGAAGTAGCTGGTCCGCGAGGGGACGCCGTTCAGCAGATCGAGCGCGATCCCCGCACCTACCTACACTCCCCCCCAGAGCTTCCACCCAGATCGGGCCGGCTCGGACTGCCCACGCGAGCAGTGGGGCGGGTGGCACGCTTCCGCGCATGGGGCGCCGGGCACTGTGCGAACCTGAGCCATGCTGCAAAGGCGCGACAGCAACAGTCCTCGGCGCCGTGACGATCAACCCGTTAGATCCTGTCGGCACGGGCGTCCGGCGACCCATCCTTTCGCGAGTCTGCCCCGCTCCGGCGTCCTCTCGCAGCACGCCAACGAGACTCTTCGGCCCCCGAGCAACCGCCTCCTGAGAGGCCTGCCGCTCGGATGGTTTGAAGCTCGCCACCCCGGGTACTGGCCCCGGATGTGACAAGTTCGGGAATGTGTCAATGCGACAATCGGCGTCGAACTGCCACTCGGGGGTGAAGCGAGTGGCCGCCGTTTGAAAGCCGTTTGAAAAAGGAGAGGAAGAGGACGTGCTTAGGCCCATGGCCGCCTTGGTTCTGCTTCCTCGCGGCGCGACCGATGTCTGAGACGAGCAAGGATGGGACCTTCTCCCGCGGGGGCGAGGGACCACGCCCCCTCGGTGTGGTCTTGGTCGATCCCTCCCCCGTTGCCCGGGAGGAAATCGGGATCCTCATCGGCAGGCAACCCGATCTGGAGGTCGTCGTTCAGGCGGGCACCGCGGACGAAGCGCTGACCAACCTCAAACGTCTTCGCCGCCGGGGCGATCTGGTGGCGCTCGTCGCCCTCGAAGTGGATGGACAGCACGACGGCTACTGGCTGATCCACGAGCTTCGGGAGCAGTTCCCCCAGATCAGGATCGTGGCCTCCGCCGGATCGTCCGATCGCATGGCCGTCTCCAGGGCCCTGTTCGTCGGGGCCGACGGGTTCATCCACAAGCGGGCCAACCCCCTGGAGTTCCTGGACAGCCTGCGGCGAGCCGGCGCCGGGGAGATGGTCCTGGCCGGCGTCCCCCGAGAATGGCTGGGACCGATCCCGGGAGACGTGGAGCGGCAGGGCGAGCCCGCCGGGACCCTCACGGCCCGGGAGCGGGAGGTGCTGGCGGTCGCCGCCGAGGGCCTCACTGCGAGAGGGATCGCCACCCGGCTGGGGCTGTCCGAGCGGACGGTCACCACGCACCTGGCGAACATCTACTCCAAGCTCGGGGTGAACAGCCGGGTCGCGGCGGTCACCACCGCGGTCCGGATGGGGCTCGTCATGGTGGGAAGCCCATGGGGGCTCCACCGGGACGTGCGGGAGCAGCACGAGAGCGGTCGGACCGACGGCAAGAACCCACGCCTGGTTGGCCGCGAGCGCGATCCCACCGGCAGCGACCGCGGGCGCCGTGCCCGTCGCCCACACGACGTACTCCTGAAGCATGACGGCGGCGGCGAAGCCCGCCCCCGCCACTGAGAAGAGCCATCCGGTGGGGTTGGCGGAAGGACGTGAAGCCACCCTGTTGGTGCCGCCGGGCTCCGGCCCCCCGATCGATACGCCCCTGAAGCAGGACGACACCGGAGGGCTTGGCTTCGGCGGCTTGGCTACTGTAGAGCAAACGCGCACTTCCGCACCCGCTGGACGGTCGCTCGAGATCAGACCGTCTGGTGCCTGCCGGACTGCGGGAGTCCTGATGTCTCAGTCTTCGCGCGTGAGCTCGGACGGTGCACAGGCCGGCGGGCAACCCTCTCCGACGCACGGGAAATCACTAGGCGGCCGATCCCTGTCCCGGTGCTACAGAGTGGTGCCTCGCTGGCTCGACCAAGCGAGGGACGCGGTCCGCCTCCGTCCAACGGCTGACTCCCCGCTCATCATGACGAGGTGTCTGTCGACCTCCTCCAGGGCTTCGAGTTGCTCGGGTGACCCGCTTTCCACGTAGAGGACACCGCACGCCACGGAGACGATTCCATCGCCCCATTCGATGGCGAGCACGCCATCGTCCCTGAGAACCTCCATAGGCTCGCGCTTCCCCATGCGAGCGGGCATGTGTGCGAGCAGGAAGGAGTTTACCTCGCCTTCTGCACCGGCGGTCTCTCCAGGTCGGCGTGGAGTACCTATTCCTGGCCCCTTCCCAATACTGCCCAAAGCTGCCCACTTTCGTGCGGCCTCCTTACCGGGGACCAGCGTGGTGCCTGGTCAGGACTCGATCGGTACGTCTCCGTCCTGCTCATGCGGGCAGCGCAGAGCCGGACTTTGGGGGAGTGTCGCATCACGCCGGTTGAGCTCCGAGCCATGATGCAAAGGTGGGATAGGAGCAGTCTTGGGGGGCTCGGCGATTGGCTCCGCGCTGGAGGCCTATCCCCGACCGCTGGGCGAGTCCCGTTCCTGCAGGAGCACGGCCCGCACCGTGGTGGCCCCCCACGGTCCACCCCGGGCCGCGGGGATGCGCCAGGCGTTCAGCTGGTCGGCGATGCCCTGGTAGCCAAGGCCCTTCGCCCGGAGGCCAAGGATGCGGTCCCGGGTAGACGGGGGGATGGAGCGGGGTCGCCCCACGTGCACCCCCTGGGACCGGGCCCGAGCCATGCCCTCCCGGATGGCCTCCCCCCGGCGCTTCCGCTTCACGGGCGGGATACTACACGAAGGGTCCACGAAGGCTGAGAGACCGCCCCTCGAGTGACTCGATCAACCCATTCGAATCCAGGCCGGGGACCGCCCGATGAACCTGCCAAAGCCTCGGCCAAGGCGGGTTCAGGCGTTCGACGTGCGGGAGCGGCTCTTGGCCGATCTTCGTGAACCCTTCGCATATGGTCCTCACCGAGGGCCCCAAGACGGCCAGTGGCGCACGTCAGAGCGTTGGATTCCGCTGGCACCCTGTGGCCTGGGGAAACACGGCTTTGTAGGTCGAACACTTGTTCGCTTCAGGCCTGGGACCGCCTCCGAAACTGCCGCTCTCCGTATGGTCTCCGTACGCTCTCCGTCTCATCCTGTTATGGCGAACGTGCTCGTGGCAACAGTGCGGGGTGCCTAAGGCTCCTGCGTCATGCTAAACGTCGGGCTCGCGGCACCAGTAACCTTCGACGTCGTCCAGGCGACCCCGTCACCCTCCCACTTTCATGGCGTCAGGGTGGCCGGGCCGGCCATGCGGGCTAAACCGTGTTTTCGCGACAGCCACAAAGGAACAGTATTCAGCGCGGGAGCAGGCGCTCGACCTCGCGGGCGAGCGCATCCACGTCGTCGGCGATGATGAGATGGCCGTCGAGCCAATTGAGCTTGTCACCAACGTCTCCGGCGGTGAAACCGGAGGAGAGGCCGCTCCCTTCTTCGCCGAGCAGGACAGTCGCCTCCCGAGCCGCGAGCGCTACAGCAGCGAGCCCCTCTTCTCGCGAGGAGAACGGATTCTCCTGATCCAACGTGAGCCAGAAGGCGTCGTTCATCTCGAAAGCTCCGGTTCTCTGGGCAACCGGACTCTACAACGGCGATCCGCACCGTCCCCGAGCACGCCTACGCTCAGACTGTAAGAGACTTTCGTCCCCCTCCACCGCCTACCTCGGCCTGCCGGCGGCGCTCGGCAGCGACGGCTCCTACGTCCTGGCATCGGCCTTCCGGACCCGCGCCGGGGCCGAGGAGTTCGCGGCCCTCGCGGCGTCCGCCGGGGTCCCGGCGCGGATCGTGGGGCCGGTCATCTCCCTGGGCGGGCCCTACGCGGGCCTGGGCCAGGAGGCGGACCCCAGCGGGCAGGGACCGCTCCTGCATGCGCTGTCGCCCGAGGAGCAGGCCGCCCTGCAGTGAGACCGGGACGGACCCTCGGGGTCTCCGTGGCGCTGATGACGGCCGCCCTCGGCCTGGCGGCGGCCTCGTGTGCGGGAACGCCGGCCCCGGAGCCGACGGCGCCCAGCCGGACGTCCGGGAGCACTATCCCGGTGTGCCAGCCGGAGTTCCGGCCACCGGCGGCCTTCGCGGAGCGCGGCACCTTCACCGTTCCGGAGTCCGATCACGTGGGCAAGCGAGTCTCCTATGCGGACGCACATGGCCGGACGCTCGTGTTCGCCTCCGGGATCAGCGGTGAGTTCGGGGAAGGCGAGCCCGTGGCCGGAACCCTCTCCATCACCACCGGTGAACAGGCCCGCCTTCTCGGACGGGACTCCGCCTGGTTCCTGCTGTGGTCGGGGAGCGCTCCCTGCGTGAGCCAGGCCGTCATCGGCCGCGGCATGGGGCGCACGGCGTTCATCCGGCTGCTGGAGCGAAGGGGGGTGGTCGCCCCGGGGAGCTGAGCCGCCACCGCACAGGCCGGCCCGCGTCCCGCGGCCGGCAATACCGTCGACCGTTCCAGCACCCATGGGTCAGGCACCTCCCCGCCGGCCCGGCGAAGGGAGGAGCCAGATGCGCGCGTTCGTCGTGGCCGCCGTCACCGCGGTGGCGATGATGTCCGGCCCCGTGTGGGCCCTGTCCCCGGTTACCTTCGAGGCGAGCCCCAACCCGGCCATCATCGGGCAACGGGTGGCCTTCACCGTGTCCGTCCAGGGAGCCGGCGCCGCCCGCGAGCAGGTCTGGGTGGCGGCAAAGGGTGTAGCCAAGCCCACGCTGGGCGATCTGCCCCCCGGGTCGTGGACCTACGAGTGCTGCCCCGCCGAGACCGGCTACGGTCCCGCGTGGCACTACCGCTCCACCACCACGGTGTTCCCCGGCACGCATTCGTTCGAGGCCGACGCCCGCCAGGCGGGATTCTTCACGAACACGGCGGGGTTCGGGCCGTATCGAGCATCGCTGTCCCTGCGCATCCTGTGAGCATGAGCGGCGAGGGCCGGTGACGGTCGCCGGAGGCAGACGGTGACGGGCGGCGCTCGCGGAGGAGGTGGGGGCATCAGGGTCGAGCGGGAACCGGCTGCTAGATTGCCGGAGCGTGGGCTTCATCCGCCGCCATCCCATCGTCGCGGCGCTCGGGACGCTGGCGCTGTGCGTGCTGGGCGTGCTCTCCGCGACCGCCGTCGCCGTGTGGCAGGCCGCGCACACCGACGACGCCCGCCGGATCGACCACGCGGACGTCATCCTCGTCCTGGGGGCGGCCGAGTACTCGGGGCGGCCGTCGGCCGTGTTCGCGGCCCGGCTGGATCAGGCCAAGCTCCTGTTCCAGCAGGGCCGCGCCGGGTCGATCGTGGTGCTGGGGGGCAACCGCCCCGGCGACATCACCACTGAGGCGGACGCGGGACGCGCGTACCTGCTCTCGCAGGGCGTCCCGTCCGCGGACGTCTTCGCGGAGCCCCGGGGCAACACGACGTTCGAGAGCCTGGAGGCCGCGGCGGGGTTCATGCGCGGGATGGGGCTGCACTCCGCGTTCCTGGTCTCCGACCCGTGGCACAACCTCCGGATCAAGCGCATAGCCGGGGACCTGGGGATCCGCGCGTACGCTTCGGCCACGTGGCACTCGGCTGCCCGAAGCACCGCTACCCGCCTGGCCGGGTACGTGCGGGAGACCTTCGCCTACCTGTACTACCGCGTGCTCGGCCACTGACTGTGCGGGGCGCACCGTGACGCCGTCGCGAGCCTCGATCCGGATGTGCGGCCTACGTGACGACCAGCGTGCCCTTCATCCCGAGGCTGACGTGGAACCGGCAGAAGAACGTGTAGGTCCCCGGCGGCAGGTCGATCTTCACCTGCGAGGTCTGCCCGTGGTCGTTCACCACGTCGATGTTCGAGTTCTTGATGGTGAACGTGTGGGGCGTGGTCCCGTTCAGGTTCTGCACGCTGATCGTCGACCCGCTCTTCACGGTCACCTTGCTCGGATCGAACACGAAGTTGTTCTGGGTCACGTTCACGGCCGCGGCGCCCGTGCCCCCGGTGGCCCCCGTCGCTCCGGTCGAGCCGGTGGACCCCGTCACGCCCGTGGCCGGGCCGCTCGGCGCTGCGGGCGAGGCCGTGGTCGAGCTCGACCCCCCGCACGCAGCCGCCAGGAACGTCAGCATCAGCGCGAGCGCAGCTCCGGTCACGGCCCGTCTCCATCCCACCGTCATGGCAGCTCCCTTCGTCGGTCCGGCTCGGCGCCAGTACTCCGTCGCGGAGGCGGGCCCCCGATGGAACGATCTGACCCCGGGCCGAAGCGCGGGCGGGGCGTCCCGGCCCGGATGCTAGTGTGATCGACGTGCCCACCCCGCGCGAGCGGATCGAGGACGTGGAGCGGGCGACCCTGTCCGCCCGGGCCACGCTGTCCTCCGCCACGAAAGGCAGGGAGCGTCCCGAGGAGGCCCACCCCATGCGGACGGCCTTCCAGCGGGACCGGGACCGCATCGTCCACTCCAAGGCGTTCCGGCGCCTCAAGCACAAGACCCAGGTGTTCCTGGCGCCGGAGGGCGACCACTACCGGGTCCGGCTGACCCACACCCTGGAAGTCGCCCAGATCGCCAGGACCGCGGCCCGGGCCCTCCAGCTGAACGAAGACCTCACCGAGGCCATCGCCCTCGGCCATGACCTCGGGCACACCCCGTTCGGCCACCTCGGCGAGGAGGCCCTGTCGCCGTTCCTGGGCCGGCCGTTCCGCCACAACGAGCAGAGCCTGCGTGTCGTCGACTACCTGGAGAAGGACGGACGCGGGCTGAACCTGACCTGGGAGGTCCGTGACGGCATCGTGAACCACACCTGGTCCATGCCCCAGCCCTCCACCCTGGAGGCCCAGATCGTCCGGTTCGCCGACCGCATCGCCTACGTCAACCACGACATCGACGACGCCCTGCGGGCGGGGGTGCTCGACCCTCGGGAGCTGCCGGAAGAGCCGCTGGCCGTCCTGGGCCTCACCCACGGCGACCGCATCGACACGCTGGTCACGGACCTGGTCCAGGCCAGCGATGGCCGTGCGGAGGTCGGGCTGTCCGACCCGGCCGCCCAGGCCCTGGACGAGCTGCGCCAGTTCCTGTTCGACAACGTGTATCTCCGGGACGACGCCCGGGCCGAGCAGGAGAAGGCCATCGCGCTGGTCCGGACCCTGTTCGCGCACTTCCTGGACCATCCCGAACAGGTCCCGCCGGAGTACGATCACGCCCCGGGAGACACGCCGACCCGAGTGGCCGACTACATCGCCGGCATGACGGACCGGTACGCTCTGCGGATCTACGAACAGCTCTTCCTTCCCCAGGGCTGGCTGCTGTAGCGGACGGGCCCTGCGCTCCACAGAGGCCGAGCCCGAGGTCGAGGACGGGGACGTGGCGGGAAGGATCCGGCAGGAGGACATCGAGGCGGTCCGGGAACGGACCGACGTCGTCAAGGTCGTCTCCCAGTACCTGACGCTGCGCAAGGCCGGCCACGACTCGCTGGTGGGGCTGTGCCCCTTCCACACCGAGAAGACGCCCTCGTTCTCGGTCTCCCCGACCAAGCAGGTGTACTACTGCTTCGGCTGCCAGGCCGGCGGTGACGCCGTGCGGTTCCTCCAGAACGTGGAGAACCTCACCTTCACCGAGGTCATCGAGCGCCTGGCCCGCGATGCCGGGATCACCCTGCGCTACGAGGCCGAGTCGCCCGGCGAGCGCCGGGCCCAGTCCCGGCGCCAGGTGCTCCACCGGGCCAACCAGGAGGCCGCGGAGCTGTACCACCGGACGCTCCTGGAGGCTCGCGAGGCCGCGGAAGCCCGCGCGTACCTGTCGGGCCGCGGATTCGACCAGGACGCGGAGGTCCAGTTCCAGATCGGGTACGCGCCCGGCTACCCGGACTTCCTGCTCCGGCGGCTGTCGCCCCGGTTCGGCTCGGACGTCCTGGTGGAGGCGGGGCTGGCCCTGAAGGACGCCACGGGCGCGGTGCGCGACCGGTTCCGGGGCCGCATCACCTTCCCCGTCCACGACCTGTCCGGACAGGCCGTGGGCATCGGGGCCCGCCTGCTGCCCTTGCCCTCCGGCGCCGGCGGTGCGGCCGAGGGACCGCCCCAGCGCCAGCCGCAGCCCCAGCCGAAGTACCTGAACTCGCCGGAGACGCCCATCTACCGGAAGGGCAAGGTCCTGTACAACCTGAACCGGGCCAAGGGCGCGGTGACCCGGTCCGGCCAGGCGGTGGTGGTGGAGGGGTACACCGACGTGATCGCGCTGGTCCGGGCCGGCGTCGAGGCGGCCGTCGCTACCTGTGGCACCGCCCTAGGGGAGGAGCATTTCCAGCTGCTGTCGCGGTTCGCCCAGCGCGTGGTGCTGGCGTTCGACTCGGACGAAGCCGGAGCCCGGGCCGCGGAGCGGGCCTATCAGTTTCACCAGACCTATCCGCTGGAGACGCGGGTGCTGGTGCTGCCCGAAGGCCTCGACCCGGCCGACTTCGTGCGCGCGAGGGGCGGGGAGGCGTTCCTGGATCTGGCCCGCGATGCCGTCCCTCTGGTCGAGTACATGCTCGACCGGACCCTGGCGGGCAACGACCTCCGGTCCCTGGAGGGGCGGGCCACGGCGGTGCGGGCGGCCCTCCCCATCGTGGCCGGGTTGGCCGACCCGGTCCGGCGGGAGGAGTACGCCCACCTCCTGGCCGACCGGGCCGGGGTGAGCTCGTCGGCCGTCTTGCTCGAGCTGGAGCAGGCGGGCGCAGCGGCGGGCGCCGGCGTCGAGACAGGCCGGCGGACCGAAGCCGAACCCCCCGCCGCGCCCCGCGTGTCGCCCCAGGACCGGGTGGAGCGCCAGATGCTCCGCATGCTGGCCCAGAGCGAGCAGGTGTTCGAGGCGGTGGCGGCCGAGGTCTCCGAGGAGCACTTCGAGCGGGCCCAGCACCGGCGCCTGTTCGAGCTCCTGGTGAAGGGCCGCGGCGACGTGCGGTCCCTGGTGGCCGAACTCGACGACGAACGCGTGTCGGCCGCCCTCGCCGCACTGGCCACCGGCCCCGTGGAGGGCGAGCTCACGGTCTTGCACGCGCGCCGGCTGGCCCTCTTCCTCCAGGAGAACCTGCTGAAGCGCAGGATCGCCGAGCTCCGCAAGCGGCTCCAGCGCCTGAACCCCCTGACCAGCCCGGAGTACGAGGGGCTGTTCGAGGAGCTCATCGCCATGGAGGAGGAGCGGCGCCGGGTCCACGACCAGGCCGAAGGGATCTGACCCCAACCCGGCCGCAGGGGGGTCGTTGGCGTTCTCGTTTCGTACACTTCTGGTCACCCCACCCCCCGCACGCGAGGAACAGCCGGATGAGCGAAGTGGCCACAGACCTCGGTCTGGAGGAAGCCAAGGAAGCGATCGCGGCTCGCGGCCGTGAACGTGGCTTCGTCACCTCAGAGGACCTGCTGGAAGGACTGCCGGTCGACGACCTGACCCCCGAGCAGGTCGAGGACTTCCTGACCCAGGTCGAAGAGCACCTCCGCAGCGAGGGCATCGAGGTCATCGAGGTCCCCGGCGACGACCTGACCGAGGACCTGAAGGCGGTGGTCCGGGAGGACGACGTCCTCAAGGCCCCCACCAACGACCCCGTCCGGATGTACCTCAAGGAGATCGGCAAGGTCCCGCTGCTCAACGCCGCCCAGGAGGTCGATCTGGCCAGGCGGATCGAGGCGGGGGAGTTCTCCACCGAGCTGCTCCCGGTGTTCGACAACGGGTCCAAGGTCGACCAGAAGAAGCTCCGCCGGGTGGTCGAGGCCGTGGTCGACATCCGGGACCACCAGGAGGAGAAGTTCGGCAAGGTGGAGGGCATCGGCCGGGAGCGGGTCACCCGCACCTGGCGCAGCCGCAACCGCGAGCAGCTGGTGGACTTCCTGCGGAAGGTCGAGCGGGACGGCCAGCTGGCCAAGAAGAAGCTGATCGAGGCGAACCTGCGCCTGGTGGTCTCCATCGCCAAGCGCTACGTGGGCCGGGGCATGCTGTTCCTGGACCTCATCCAGGAGGGCAACCTCGGCCTGATCCGGGCGGTCGAGAAGTTCGACTACTCGAAGGGCTACAAGTTCTCGACGTACGCCACGTGGTGGATCCGCCAGGCCATCACCCGCGCCATCGCCGACCAGGCCCGCACCATCCGCATCCCCGTGCACATGGTGGAGACCATCAACAAGCTGGTGCGGGTGCAGCGCCAGCTGCTGCAGGACCTGGGCCGCGAGCCCCTGCCCGAGGAGATCGGCAAGCAGATGGGGATCCCGGCGGACAAGGTCCGCGAGATCCTGAAGGTGTCCCAGGAGCCGGTGTCACTGGAGACGCCCATCGGCGAGGAGGAGGACTCCCACCTCGGCGACTTCATCGAGGACTCCGACGCGGTCGTCCCGATCGACGCGGCGAGCTTCATCCTGTTGCAGGAGCAGCTGGAATCGGTGCTGCACACGCTGTCGGAGCGGGAGAAGAAGGTCATCCAGCTCCGTTTCGGACTGCTGGACGGCCACCCCCGGACCCTGGAGGAAGTGGGCCGGGAGTTCGGGGTCACCCGCGAGCGGATCCGCCAGATCGAGTCGAAGACGCTGTCGAAGCTGCGGCACCCCAGCCGGTCGCAGAAGCTCCGGGACTACCTGGAGTAGCGCCCGGTCCTGGAGCTCTCACCTCAGGCCGGAGGCCCCGCCGCGGCGCCGTAGTGCCCGTCCCCCTCCTCCGACCCCAGCCGGCCCCGAACGCTCGACCCCACCTTCTGGACGCCCTGCTGGACCACCTCGAGGCCCTTGCGCCCCGCGGTGCCGGCTATCTCCCGCCCGCGCTCGGCGGCCTGCTGGACGGCGGGATTGCCGGTGAAGCGGTGCCACCACGTCACGATCTGCTGATAGCGCTCCCGACCGGCTCGAGCTCCCAGCACGTAGCCGACTCCGAACCCCACGATGAGCCCTCGCCTGAAGGCCATGGCCGTCCCTCCTCGCGTCGTCTCCACCAAGTCTCATTGCCGCGGGGAGGTGGAGGCAAACCAGGCCAGCCGGCGCCGAGCGGGCGTTTCGGGCGGCGCAGGCCCTCAGCCGGTGTTCAGGAGACCCGGGCCACCGCGGGCGGAGAGTAGGTGCCGGCCTTCCCGTTCTCCGTGTTCCGGACCCGCGCCCGGAACCGGTAGGTCCCCGTCCCGGCGTCCGGCGTGAACGTTCCCCCGGTCGCGGTCTGTCCGGTCAGCCAGCTCGTCCACACCGTCGACCCCGGCCGCAGCACCTGGACGTCGGAGACGAACCCGGCCGGGAGTGGGGCGAAGGCCCAGGCTACGGCGAACGCGGTGCTGACGGTCCCGGTGGATGGCGCCACGACGGGGGGGACCTTGACCGAGCCCGAGAAGTGGCTCACCGCGTCCCAGTACGGGTAGGTGCCCGCGCCCAGGAACGTGAACGAGTAGGAGGTCCCCGCCGCGTGGGTTCCCGAGTCGAACAGGCCCATGCCCTTTCGATCGGTCGCCGTGTGTCCGGTCGACCCGGTGAAGCTCCATCGGACGCCCTGCCCCTGGCCCACCGCGACCGATTTCGGGATGAACGCGGTGTCCGAGACCGTGACGGCGGCGGGAGCCGGACCGCCGCCGGCCTGGCCCGAGTTCGGATCGACCATCAGCGAGGAGGCGTCCACGGCCTCGAAGTCGGACGCGGGGATGGTCTTCAGCTCGTCGAGCATGGCGGTGGGCCACCCGTGCTCCGCCGTTCCCTGGAAGTACCAGTTCGCCCCGTTGTCCGCCACGATCAGCCCGTACGTCTTCATGGCCCGGAGGACCGCCTGCGTGCCCGGCCGGAACCCCGAGATGTCGACGCTCGCCTTCAGGCGGAATCGGGCGCCCATGGGCTGAAGGTTCGGGTCGCTCCGGCACCCCGCCTGGTGCCGGGCCGGATGGAGCTGGTGTCCGTGCAGGAAGCCGTGACCCGGATGGCGTGGTCGACCAGGCCGGCGTCGACCTCGTCCAGCCGGACCAGCCCCGCGAAGATGGGAAGCCCCGCCGCGTCCGCCGAGGTCCACCCGGCCGGCCGCAGGGCGTTGGAGGCCAGGTTCCAGATGGCGCCGGACCCGGCCGTCGAGCCCGACGGCTTGTAGGTGGAGGCGTACAGCTCGTACAGGATGCAGGTGTCCCTGTCCACCATGATGGCGTGCCGGTCGGAGCCGCCCTCGATGGTGATGTCCGGCCCGAACGGATAGGGGCCCGGGTCGCTCTCGTCCCCGTACAGGAACTTGATCGACACCTTCTGGTGGCTGCCGTCCACGACGTTGTACGGGATGCCGTACGGCGGCCCGGTGTCCGTGTCGTCCGAGCTATCGAAGTCGGGGTGGATGTGGACCGTTCCGCCTCCCACGGAGGCGATCCACGCGGCCGAATGCGGGTCCACCGGAAGCGTCGAGATGTCCGCGTGCCAGATGCTGTCGGAGGGGAACACCGAGCACGTCGTCCCCGGTGGCGGCGTGTCGGGTCCGGTGGGGCTCGGTGCCGACCAGGTGCCGCGTGTCTGCGTGGGAGGGGCCGGAGCCATGGCCAGGCACGCGGTGAGCACGGCCAACAGCGACACGAGGGGAAGCGGCCGGCGCACCACCCGGAAGGTATCGGCATCCGGGCCCACCCGTCTTGACGGGGGCGCCTCCGCGGCGGGTGGCGGGCGGGCCGTCGAGGAGGCGCTGCTACACTGACGAGCCGCATTCCGGGGTAGCTCAACCGGCAGAGCGGCGGCCTGTTAAGCCGAAGGTTGCGAGTTCGAGTCTCGCCCCCGGAGCCCGTGACGCCACCAGGACGTTCGTCCCGCCGTGGGCGATGGAGGGAGTGATCCCATGCCGACCGCCACGTTCGTCACGTCCATTGGCACGTTCAAGGTGCGCCTGTTCTCCGAGCACGCCCCCAAGACCGTCACCAACTTCGTCGAGCTGGCCACCGGCGGCCGCGAGTGGACCGACCCGCGGGACCGGCAGCGCAAGACCGATCGTCTCTATGACGGCACCGTGTTCCACCGGGTCATCTCCGGGTTCATGGTCCAGGGCGGAGACCCGACCGGCACGGGGACCGGGTCACCGGGCTACAACTTCGAGGACGAGTTCCCCTCCGGGGCGCCGTCGTTCGACCGCCCCGGGCTGCTGGCCATGGCGAACGCCGGCCCCAACACCAACGGCTCGCAGTTCTTCGTGACGGTCGCGGCCACGCCGTGGCTGACCGGCAAGCACACCATCTTCGGGGAGGTCACGGAGGGCTACGGCGTGGTGGAGGCCATCGGGAAGACCGACACCGACTCCCGCGACCGCCCCACCACGCCGGTGGTCCTGGAGCGCGTCGAGATCGAGGAGTAGCGCCGGAGCGGACCAGCCGGCCCCGATCGCGCCGGCGGTACAGTGACACGCCGGGGCGGTAGCTCAGTGGGTCAGAGCAGCGGACTCATAATCCGCCGGTCGCTGGTTCGAGTCCAGCCCGCCCCACCAGAGGAAACCGCAGGGTGATCGGCGTTCTGAGTCCTTGGAGTGGACTCTAGTCCGGATCCCATGTCGGGCCTTGACAGCCACGTTGACAGCCTATTCGCTTCGGCTCACCCGAGGAGGTCCTGGACGCGTGCGGCCGCATCACGCTGGAGTTCCGAGGCGACGTGGGTGTACACCTCCATCGTCAGTCTGATCTGACTGTGCCCCAGTATCTCCATGGCGACCCTTAGATGCACCTGTGAGGGTCGAAGACTCTGATCCGCAGGGTTGAGTGTCGCCCGACACGGCTCATTGTTCGAACTCATCGTCTTCAAGTGGAGACTCACTGGTATCCACCACGACGGTGTGGAGCTCGAACGGACACCACTCCTGCAGCATCCTCAGCGACCGATCGCGGGGCCACAGCGCCGGATCCGTGTACCACCCGTTCAGCTCTTCTTCGAAGAGCTCCGTGTGATGACGGGCCTGCCATCCGGCGAGCTCGTCCTCATCCTCGACCTCGACCAGGTACACGGTGCGCTCTTCGTTGACCTCGGCCAAGGTGAGGGGATGCGAGGTGGAGGAAGGATCGGCGGCATTGATCCGGTCGACGAAGGGCTGGTCGTACCGCAGGATCAGGGCCGCTCGATTGAGCATGATCGTTGCCCTGAGGGCATCTCGGGCAGGTCAACGGCCCCCTCGCTCATGCCGCGTGGGCATGGTACTCGTGGATCAGCCCACCGAGCACCGCCCGGCGACGAACATCGCAAGGACGTACCGGCGCCCTCCCGTCCATTGGCCGGTCCGGGACCGCGAGGGCCAAACCGCGATGCGGCCGCTCATGGTTGTAATGGTCCGTGGAGGTTCGCAGGATCCGTTCGAGGTGGCGGCGACCGAGCACCAGGAGGTGGTCGAGGCACTCGGCCCGGACGGTCTCGACCCATCGTTCGGCGTATGCGTTCGCCTTCGGCGCCCGGATCGGGGTGAGGATCACCTCGGTCCCCTCGGTCCGGAACACCTCCTCGAACGGATCCGAGAACTTCGCGTCCCGGTCGTGGATGAGCAACCGCGCCGGGACCGTTCCCTCGGCGGCGCTCAGGGCGAGGTTCCTGGCCTGCTGGGTGACCCAACCCGAGTCGGGACGGGCGCTCACCCCAGCGACCTGGACGCGCCTCGACCCCAGTTCGATGAAGAACAGCGCGTTGAGCGTCTTGCACCGGATGGTCTCGACGGTGAAAATCGCAGGCGAGGATGCCCCTGGCCTGGGCTCGGAGGAACTCAGACCAGCTCGGCCCGTTCCGTCTCGGGGCCGGACCGAGGCCGTTTCGCCGAAGCAGGGTCCTGATGGTCGTCGCTCCGACCCTGATCCCGAGCTCGCGCAGCTCCCCGGAGATCCTGACGCACCCCCACCTGGAGTTCTCCCGGGCCATCCGAAGGACCAGTGCCTGGACCTCTGGGTCCAGGGGCGGCCTCCCGGGCCTCCTTCCTCGCCCGAAGGTCCACTCCCTCCGGACCAGTTCCCGGTGCAATCGCAGGAGCGTGTTGGGGGTGACCATGAACGAACCCCACCGGTCCCGGGGAAGGACCCGGCTGGCCGAAGCCAGCAACACCCGATCGAGGCGCCGCAGCCTCGGGCGGCCAGCCTTCCGGCGAAGGACCCGGACCTGATGGCGCAGGACGAGGATCTCCAGGTCCTTTGAGCCATCGTCCGGGCGTCCGCTGGCGAGGGCTCGGGCGAGGGTTCGGATTACCAGGGAGAGAAGGAACAGCATCCGCGGAATCCTACGGACGGGCTGGTCCGAGGGCGAATCTGGGTTTTCGACCCCGACACCATCCTGACCTGGAGCGAGCCCCTGCCCCCCGCCAAGTTCGTCAGTACTGCGGATGGGGAAGGCCGGGCCATCGACTCCCTGGTGTGTCAGGGGGCGATCATCTCCGGGGGCGTGGTGCGCAGGTCCGTCGTGTCGCCGGAGGTTCGGGTGGAGTCGGGAGCCGAGGTGGAGGACTCCGTGCTGATGAACGGGGTGATGGTGGAGCCCCACGCCGTGATCCGGCGATCAATCCTCGACAAGAACGTCCGCGTACCCAGGGGGGCCCGGATCGGCGTTGACCTCGAGCTGGACCGCCGGCGCTTCGCCGTATCCGACGGCGGCGTGGTCGTGATCGGCAAGGGCCAAAAGATGGGACTCCTCGGGTTCCCGTGGGTGGTGTAGTCCCCGCGAGAGTTCATTGCGGTGGCTGTGAGCAGGGTGTTCGGCCCCTGCACGCGCTCAGGGAGCGGCAACGAACGACGCGCACGTGTCGCTCCCGGTAGGTTCGG
>WNGL01015250.1_pt1 | contig 20483 bp, 18 predicted proteins | sample 5400591 | NCBI WGS metagenome assembly WNGL01 (sample SAMN13153377, study PRJNA577476) | soil metagenome | isolation source: 80 cm soil or saprolite under Garry oak tree replicate 1 | place: USA:California | collected 2016-06-15 | reverse complement strand
CCACTACGCCCGGTGCCTCCACGACACGGGCGTGGCGGAACTGCCCATGATTATCAGATGGTGCATGGGTGTGACGCTCTTGAAACTGATCATGAACCCATGGTCGCAAAACGGGCGATCAAGATCAGAAACGGAAGCTGGCGGCTGGGGCTTGTGAATCGGGTTTGGCAGCCAATGCGCGTTTGCCGCAGGAACGAATCCGGTACGGCATCATGAGCCAGTGAGCGATTTCGACCAAGGTCAAGTTCCCGGGGCGCCGACGATGCTGGTGCTGGTTCCTGCACTGCCTGGCCCTGCGGTGATCAATTTCACGCTCCTTTCGGTGGTCGCTGGGCGCCTCTGATTAGCGCCGCCGAGCGGGCGGCCAGGGCAGTGGACCACGCAGGTCGAGTGCGGCGGAGCGTGCGCTGAGGCTGCTGGGGAACTTGATGATCTCCCGGGCGACAGCACCTGAGCACTGAGGGTCGGGGGAGAACGGTGGGCTTGTGGCTGCTGCCGCATCAAGAAAGCTGCTTTGCCGGGATTCTCAACTGACCGTACGTTGGTCTTACCTTCGGGATATATGGTTCTACCCGCTAGGTAAGTAGTCAGGCTGTACTATTTCTCGGACGATCTGCTCATGGCTGGACAAGCAGGCATGAACATGCTGTATTACGGTGACAACATTGATGTCCTGCGCAGGCACGTTGAGAGTGAGTCAGTAGATCTCATCTACCTTGATCCGCCGTTCAACTCCAATCGCGCTTACAACCTGATCTTCGCGCGGCATCCGCATGATTCCGATGCAGCTGCCGCGCAGAACTGGGCATTCACTGATACATGGCGATGGACTAGTGCCACTGAGCAGCAGTATCAGCGTTATACACGAGATGGTGGCCTGCCCGACCGTGCTGCGGAGGCGCTTAGGGCCTTCCGGGCGCTGATCGGCGAGAACGATGTCATGGCATACCTGGTGAATATGGCACCGCGGCTAGTGGAGCTTCACCGGGTCCTCAAGCCCACCGGGTCGATTTACCTGCACTGTGATCCCACCATGAGTCACTACCTGAAACTGATGCTGGATGCCGTGTTCGGGGCTAACCGGTTCCGCGATGAGATTGTGTGGCGGCGGCATAACGCGCGTAGCGTCAGGCAGACGATCTGGCCTCGCCTGCACGACGTGATCCTGTATTACGGGAAGGGACCCAAGGTCACGTTCCATCCGGTTCAGTTGCAGTCGACGGCACCTGCAGATCCGCATGACCTCATAAAAGGCCCTGGCGGGCAGCGCTACCGGTCCAGGGATCTGACGGGACAGGGCACCAGGAACGGGGAAACAGGACAGCCATGGCGGAATTTCAACCCGACTGCTCAGGGCCGCCACTGGCGGGTATCTCACGCGAGGCTCGAGGAACTAGACCGGCAGGGTCTTCTGCACTGGCAGCGGAATGGCACGCCGCGGGAGCGCGATCTGGAGCCCTACGACCCGGCCAGCCGCCGCGTTACGGCAGGAGATGTCTGGACCGATATCCCCTCTGTCAACCCGGGAGCTGACGAGAAAATCGGCTACCAGACACAGAAGCCGCTCGATCTGCTTGAACGCATTATCAATGCCAGCAGTGAAGCAGGCGATGTCGTCCTGGACCCGTTCTGCGGTTGCGGGACGACCGTGCACGCTGCACAGCGGCTAGGGCGCCGCTGGATCGGGATCGACGTTGCGTTCATCGCCATCGACGTAATCAGGAAGCGGCTCGGCCATTATTACGGTGATTCGGTCCCCTACGGGGTGCACGGCATCCCCCGTGATCTAGGTGCAGCCAATGAGCTGTTCCGGCGATCGGCAGTCGATTTCGAGCGATGGGCAGTATCGCTCGTTAACGCTGAGCCTCATGAGAGGCAAGCAGGGGATAAAGGTGTTGACGGTATTGCCCGGTTCTACATTGACCGGAAAACCGCCGGCCGTGTGATCGTTTCTGTTAAGGGCGGTGAAAATATAGGACCTGAGTATGCTCGTGAGCTCGTGGGCGCCGTTCATTCCCAGAAGGCTCAGATGGGCATCCTGATCACCAGGGCCGAGCCGACGCGAGGAATCATCGACGCGGTCAGGCATGCCGGCACTTACACGTGGCCACGGAACAATCAGACCTACCCTTTGGCCCAGGTCATCACAATCAGGCAGCTCCTGAGCGGGGCGGTTCCCAGCATGCCAACCCCGGTCATGCCTTATATGCAGGGGGCTGGCACGGGCTACTCCCCTGATGCTGCCCATGTCCTCTCCGGGAGAGTGCTCATGCATGCCCGCATGACGGATGTCGAATCGCTTCTGCCGCTGGTCAACGCTCAGCTCAGCGGTCTGGTCCTGGCCCGAGCTGAGGGTGCTAAGTCCGCTCTCCGGATACGCCGGATGCTCGGGTCGGAATGCCCGATAGTGATTGATCCGGCCGCGTATGAGCTCGAGGTGGCCGCGCCAGATGAGCCATTCCGGCTGCCCGGAGGAACCCTGCGCTCTGGCTCACTGAATAATTTCATCAGGGATCTATGCGGGATCGGCGCTGACGCAGTCCTTACCCCGACCCGGTACATCGCAGCGGCAGATGTGAGGTCGCTGGAAGCTGTCGTCAGTGCCGCATCGTCTCTGCATCCGCAGGCTGTCCTCAGCTTGCCGATAGACATCATGTGGCTGTCCGACGAATGGGCCAGGATCCTGATCGACCTGCTCGGAAGCTCGCCGGTCCCGAAGGCGTTCATGCTCGGCGGCCGACCGGCAACACCGGAGGGGACGGCCATGATGCTGGCGAACCTCCGGCAGCTGGCTGAGGCCATTCCCCGGTTTGCTTTGTTCCGCGCAGATCTAGCCGGCCTTGACCTGGTTGCTCGGGGCGCCTTTGCTGCTGCCATCGGCACAAGCACCGCGCTGCGACAGGTAACCCCGCCCAGCAAGAGCCCCGGAGCAAGGCAGGCAATCGCCGAGGAGCCTGGCCCGGCACCCGGCGTGCTCGTCCGCGACCTCGTTACATACATGGCGGGCAGTGAGCTGGCCGACCACTTCGGGGACACCCGCGGGCCGATGTGCCGGTGCCAGCACTGTCAGCAGCGATGGCTCACCACCTTCCTCAGCCGGGGCGACTGGCGGGACGCCAGGCTCCATAACGTCGCGGTACTGATGGAGTGGCTTCCCGGCCTCACCGCCGGGACCTCCCGCGAACACCGCATGATGGCCTGGACCAGGTTGTGCCAGCAAGGCATCGACGGTTACGACACCTACAACCGCATGATCGGCAGCCCGGCCGACCGGTTCACTCCTGAGTTTCCTCTGATGCTCTGGGCAGGCGAAACGTCGGGGCTGCGCACCAGAACCGGCTAAATGAGATCCGGATGTCCGGCAATCTCCTCATAAACCTGCTCTGCGAACCTCCAGCCTGCAGCCGTGTGCGCGCCAGGCGTGAAGCGCACCGCAGGAACTGCCGTTGCCGGGCTGCCATCAGCATTCACGACAAGCCCGACGCCGTGACGAGCAGCTTCAGCGCAGGCCTGCAGCATACTGCCGGGCATCCCGGCGATCGCCAGAATGCGCGTGCAGTACCCAGTGAAAGCGCCTGCCTTTTCAAGACCAGCTTGCCAGTCATTGCTTTCCGCTGTGACGACGGCAAGCTCCACACGCAGCGGGCGGACTAGCTGCCGGACGACCGATCCCTCAGGCAGCCGCACGCACCCGGGCGGAAGATCCTTGACAATCTGCTGACTGCACGAGGACAGGGCGTCAAGCCTGACCGGTATCCCAGCGGGCAAGCCCAGCATGGTGTGGAGCCAGTCAAGCCGGGTCACGGCGACTATCCCGGCCTCGCGGCGCCGGATATGTTCACCGCGGTCAAGGCGGTATGCCAGCATCGCGCTCACATCGCGAACGGTAACCCTGGCCGTCTGATAAGCAGGGTCTATTTCCCGTTCGGCTGTCTTCGCAGCTACATCGATCAGCGACGAATCATGCGGAGAGCAGGCAGAAGCCATCGATCGCACCGGCCCTTTCCGTGCTTTTGAAATCTTTAAGGCACACTGGCCATTTCGGGGTGGCATGTCGGGTGGCCATCAGGAACGGGATCGGACAACTGTCCCATCACACTTGGCCGCCCACCCGGCAAACCGTGAAATACCCGGGCCCCGGCATGTCCGGGAGGTGCCTTCCTGATTCTCGAGGTCCTCCGGTCCGGCCCGCTGCCGGTGTCTTAATAGAATCTAAGTTCTATAGCTCAGCATGTCAACCACTCATTTAGGACGTGTTTTTTATCGGAACATGCGCCGTTCGCGTGACGCTCAGGGTTCAGGCCCGCTGGCCATGGACGTACAGACCCGGCTCGACGATGGCCATCAGCCTGTACAACCGCTTCTACCGCCTGGCATCCAACCTCGCCGTCCAGGTCGGCGCGGCGGCCCTGCTCCGCCACGTCCGCGGCGACGGCAGGACCACCCGCAGGCCATCGCCGATATGGGGACGGCGGGCACCTGCCCGGATCGCCGACGCCTGCCTGGGCGGCCTCACCGCCTTCCCGGCCAGCCGGGAAGGCGGGACCCGACGGCACACCGCCAGGCACGCCGCCACCTACGCCGACCGGGGCCACGAGCACGCCATCCCGCCTGTCAGCGCCACCGTCGCCCAGCCTCACCGGGCCACGTAATGACTGTTCAGATAGCACGTCCGGCCACGCCTGCCGTCATCCAGCTACCCAGCGGGTTCGCCTGACCGTCAAACAGGTCCACAGAGAGTTCGCCCTAGGTTCTGCTGACCTGCGGCATCGGCGGCACCGCCATTGCCGACCAGGTCGCCACCGCGATTATCGGAACGTGGTGCTCTGAGTCGGCGGCGCGTCCCGCCACCGTCGCCGGACGGCCGTCCGCGTCTCGCCGTCTGGCGCAGTCGGGGTTCCGGCGGCGGCAGGCGCCCGGATGGGGTATCGATCACGGGTCAGGGGCATCATCCGCCTCGCCCAGGGCGCGCAGGTCACTAGCCAGGTTATTCGCGGAGGTCAGGGTGTCCGGGTGGTCCTCGCCCAGGACCCGGCGGCGGCGGTCCAGGGTGTCCTGGTCCAGGTCGCGGGCGGCCTGCACCTCGCCCAGGTCGCGCAGGTCGAGGGCCAGGCTGTGCGCAGAGGTCAGGGTGCTGGGGTGGTTCTCGCCCAGGACCCGGCGCTTGCGGTCCAGGGTGTCCTGGTCCAGGTCGCGGGCGGCCTGCACCTCGCCGAGGGCGCGCAGGTCGCTGGCTAGGTAAGTCGCGGAGCGCAACGTGTTGGGGCGGTCCTCGCCCAGGACCCGGCGGCGGCGGTCCAAGGTGTCCTGGTCCAGGTCGCGGGCGGCCTGTACCTCGCCCAAGTCGCGCAGGTCGGCGGCCAGGTTATTCGCGGAGGTCAGGGTGTCCGGGTGGTCCTCGCCCAGGATCCGGCGGCGGCGGTCCAGGGTGTCCCGGTCCAGGTCGCAGGCGGCCTGCACCTCGCCCAGGTCGCGCAGGTCGAGGGCTAGGTCAGTCGCGGAGCGCAACGTGTCGGGGTGGTCCTCGCCCAGGACCCGGCGGCTGCGGTCCAGGCTGTCCCGGGCCAGGTCACGGGCTTCGGCGGGGCGGCCCATCGCCCGGAGCGCCCAGCCGAGATAGTGCGTGATCGCCCGTACCTGCTCGTGGTCGTCCCCGAGCCGGTCGCGCCACTGCGAGCGCAGATCGCTGGCCAGGTCAAGGCCGCTGCGGGTATCGCCGCGCTCTATCAGGTAGTTGCACGCGTTGCATGCCATCTGGCGCAGGGCGGGGCTGTCGGTGGCGGCGAGGCCGGCGGCCAGCACCAGCAGGTGCGGCATCAGCCGCGCCCACCAGGGCCAGGTGTCGGGATTACCCGGGTCGCCGGGGTCGCTGGCGGCCAGGATCGCCTCGGTGCACGTGCGGGTGGCGGCGGCCTTTTCGGGGGGCAGCCGATCGCGGAGGATGGCCCCGGTAAGCCGGTGCATCACCAGCCCGCGGTGGTCGATCCGGGCCAGCGAATGCCGGGCCAGCCGGGCCAGGGTCTGCCGCCAGGCCAGCGGGTCGGCGGCCCGGGCCGCTAGCTCACCGGGCAGCCTGGCAGCCGCGCCGGTGAACAGCTCGCCGGGGACCGGCTCGGGGGCCAGGAAAGCACACACGCCGACCAGCTCGGCGGCGGCCGGGTCCTGCCGGGCCAGCCGGTCCGCGATCAGCCCGGTGGCGGCCGCCAGCGACCGCGGGTAGGACCCAGGGACCCCCTGAGCCAGCAGCTGCCCGGCCCGGAGCCGCAGCAGCCCCAGGTACTCCCCGGCTCCCATGCCGGTCTCGGCCATGAACCCCGCCGCCTGGGCGATGGCCAGCGGCAGGTCCCCGAGTTCGGCGGCTAGCCGGTCCGCATCGGCCGCATCGAGCCCCGTCACCCGGGCCTGCAACAGCGCCACCGACTCGGCCCGGGCCAGCACGTCCACCTCGACCGGCGCGGCGACCTCCTCCCAGCCCCGCTCCCGGGAAGTGATCAGCACATGCCCGCCGCCGCCGGGCAGCCACGGCGTCACGTCGGCGGGGTTCTCAGCGTTGTCAAAGACCAGCAGCCACCGGCCCCGCTCCCGCAGCTCGGCCAGCACCGCCGCCTGTACCGCCGCCTCCATGGCCGCCCCGGCTTCAATGCATCCCAGCGCAAGCCCCAGGGCGGCGAACTCGTCGCCGATCAGCCCGCCCTGCTCGGCGTTGACCCACCAGGCCAGGTCATAGGTCCCGGCGAACCGGTGCGCGTACTCCGCCGCCAGCTGGGTCTTACCCACCCCGCCCATCCCTTGCAGCGCCTGCACCACCGCCCGGTCCCCGGCCAGCAGCCGCTCCCGCACCGCCACCAGCAAAGCGTCCCGGCCGGTGAATCCCGGATTCCGCGCCGGGATGCTCCACACCCGCGGCACCGTCCCCGGCAGCCGCGGCCCAGCCCCGCCCGGCGTGCCTGGCCCCGGGAACACCGGCTGGCGGTCCGGGCGCTGCGGCCCCGCCACCGCCTCCAGCAGCACCCGCCGGGCCTGCCCCTCGGCCACCCCGAACACATCACGGCACACCAGCGGCCGCAGCACCGCGGGCACCTGCGCGGCGGGCACCTCCTCCACCCGCACCGGCACCAGACGCCCCCCCTCGACACCCGGCACGTGGACCACCGCAGCGGACCATTCCTCGGTCGTGTACCGGGACCGGTCGAAATACGCCGCCGAGAACAGCGCCACTACCCGGTCGCACCGCTCCAGCGCATCACTGATCGCCGTCACGAAATTCCGGCCTGCCGCCCAGTCCCACACATCCAGCTCGACGGTGTACCCGGCCTCGGCCAGCTGCCAGGCCACCCATTCGGCCCACGCCCGGTCAGCCCCGGCATGACTGACGAAAAAATCAGTCCGGTCCCCGCCCACGCCCCCAGTATCCCCGCCGCCACCCGCAGCTGCATACCCGTTGCCCGGGCAAGCCCCTCGCGCCGGGTCATGACCGAAGATCACAGCCACGGGCGCCCACGGGCCCCGGCATCCCGGCATCCCGGCATCCCGGCATCCCGGCATCCCGGCATCCCGGCATCCCGGCAGCGAGTCTCGCAGCTGAAACACCCGCAGGTTGGCTGCGCGCGGAATCGGCTACGTAGAGCTGGACGGCAGATGGCCCAAGCGCCTACGTCTACTTGGCGAAACGCAGGCCAGCGCACTCGCCGTCGCCACCCTGAAGCGGACGCGATAGTAGTGACAGGTGTTGCTCCTGGAGGTCTGCAGGGTTGTATGCGAAACGGGCAACCATAACCAGGTTGTGTCTGCGATGGCGTCGTTACAGCGACCGTGCATGGCCTGGCAGCTAGGACCGGCGGGAAGCCATCGGAATGATGCCATCGGCCTATGCCTCCACGCGACTGCACGCGCTTCCACTACCCGACACGGATTCGCCGCAGATGGCCGGTTCTAACCAACCCACTAACAATCCGTTAGGAATCGGAAGCACAGATGTTAGCGGCCACGGTGTTTGCACATGAGTCGGCAGCATTCGGTGTTCACGTTCTGGCAGGTGCTGGTGGCGATGTTAGCGGCCACGGTGTTTGCACATGAGTCGGCAGCATTCGGTGTTCACGTTCTGGCAGGTGCTGGTGGCGACGTGAGGCCGGGCTGCCGGGCTGGGATGGGGTCCGGGTGCGCCGAGGAGGCTGGCCAGCGCGGCGATGGCGTCGAGCAGCAGGGCGTTGACGCGGGCTTGCTGGTCGGCGGCGCGGCGGGCGCGGAACTCGGCGATGGCGCGGCGGTGCTCGGCCTGGGCGGCGAGCTGGCGGACCCGGGCGGCCACGGCGGGGTTCTTGAGGGTGGCCGGGCCGCCGGGCGCGGTGCGGCTAGTCGCGGGTGAGCTCGGCGACGGCTTTCTTGGCGCAGGCATCGTCGACGAGGTCCTTGCCGGCTGCCGCGGCGGCGATGAGCGCCGCGGCGGCGGCGTTGTTGAGGGCGCGGGGCAGGCCGTTGGCGACCCGGTGCAGCCGGGCGATGGCGTCGTCGGCGAACAGCGGGTCGTCCCGGCCGGCGAGGGTGAGGTGGTGGCGCAGGTAGGCGGCGGATTCGGCGAGGTCCATCGGCTTGATCGTGAACCGGGTGGCGATCCGCTGGTCCAGGGCGGCGAACATGCCCATGCGCAGCTGCCGGTTCAAGGTGGGCTGCCCGGCGAGGATCCCGGCGAACGGGGAAGCGGAATCCATTTCCGAGTTCGTCAGGAGCCGCAGCTCCTCGAGCTGGTCCGGCTGCAGGAGATGAGCCTCGTCGCAGATGAGCACGACCCGGCGGTGCCTTTCTGCTGCCTCGGCGGCGAGCAGGTCGCCGGCCTGGGCCATCAGCTCGGCCTTGAGGTACCGGGGCGGGGCGCCGAGTGCCCGGACGATGGTGACATACAGGCCCCGGGTGCCGAACGCCGGGTTGGCGATGTAAATCACCTGGTGCCGGGTCGGGTCGAGGGCGGCGACCGCGGCGCGCAGCGCCACCGTCTTGCCCGCCCCGACGTCCCCCGTGACCACTCCCAGCGCCGATTCCACCACGCAGAAGCTGATCCGGGCGATCGCCTCGGCGTGCGCCTGACGGGGGAACAGGTCCCGGGCCGCGATGGACTTGCCGAACGGGGTGCGGGCCAGGCCGAAGTGCGCGGCCCACGGTGCCGCGCTCACCGCTCCTCCTCCTCTTGGCCGCGGTCGCTGCCGGGGAGCTTGCCGAGCTGGGTGAAGTCGATCTTCGCGCCGGTGCCGGCCTCCTCGTCGTGGGCGGCGGCGACCAGGCCGAGGTAGTCGATGCCGGTGGGGGTCCGGGTCGGGGCGGGCGGCCTGGGGCACGGCGCGGTGCACGTGCCGGCGGGTGACGAACGGCACCGCGGCGCCGGCGGGCTTGCCGTCCAGGTAGACCTCGATGCGGGTCAGGTCTTCGGGGTCGTAGCGCAGCTCGACCCGCCGGCCGGCCAGCGCCGGGTCCACGGCGTAGGCGTTGCCTTCCAGCGGGACGGTCGCGGTGCGGGTGACCCGCCGGGTCACCGACCAGCGGAACGCCTCCCGGATCAGGTCCGGGCTGGCCTGGCGGTGCGGGCCGCCGGCGGCGAACCGCTCGATCGGGGCCTGCCCGGTCTCGGCGTGCACCCGCCGGTTGGCGACCTGCCCGGCCCACGCGGCGAACAGGTCGTTCAGCTCCTCCAGCGACTCGATGCCGCGGTGGACGGCCTCGGCCAGGAACGCCTCCCGGATATAGCGGTTGAGCCTTTCCTGCTTCCCCCGCCCTTCCGGCGAGTAGGGCTTACTGTGGACCAGCCGGATGCCCAGCACGCCGCAGGTGCGGGCCAGCCAGGCGTTGGCAAAAGGCGCCCCGTTGTCCGCATAGAAAACCTGGGGCAGGCCGCGGCGGGTGATCGCCCGGCGCAGCAGCTCCTGGCAGGTCCGGGCGTTTTCCCGGCCGTAGAACCGGCCATCGACCAGCAGCCGGGAATGGTCATCGACGATGAGGAACAGCCGGGCCCGCACCGAGCCGTCCCGGCGTGGCCAGGGCACCCACGGGCCGACCAGCACGTCGGTGATCCACCGCTCGTTCGGCCGCGCGGCCTCGTAGCGCCCGTATGCCTTGGGCTCGGCGGCCAGCGCCTCGCGGTGCAGCCCGGCGCGGCGCAGCTGGCCGCGGACCGTCCGCTCGGAGACGGTGATCCCGTGCCGGTGATACAAGATCGAGGCGATCTGCGCGGCTGAGCGGCCGGGCAGCTCCAGCCGCAGCGCTGCGGCCTCGGCGAACAGCTCCGGGTGGGCGCGCACCACGCCGGTATCGGCCCGCTGCGCGGGCATCAGCGCCTGCAGCCCGCCCTTGCGCCACGCCCGCAGCCACCGGTCGATGGTGCCCCGCGAGTAGGTGCGCGAGGACCCGTCCGGGTGCGCGTGCGCCCGGGCAGCGATCTGCCGGACCAGTGCCCCCCGTTCCCGGGCGGTGAGCTTGTCCCCGGCCGCCTCGGCGATCACCGCCCACCGGTGCAACGCGATCTGCTCTTGCTGGTGGTGGTCCACGTCGTCCTCCTTCCGCCGTCATGGCGGGATAGGAGGCATGAAACGCCGCCTGCCGACCACGTACCAGGGCGAGATTGTGTTGGCGGCGATCAGCCTGCCGCCGGTCACTGCCGACGCGAACCGCCACGCGCCGAGCCGGCGCCATCCGGGCAGGCTGGCGGCCGCGGCGAACGCGGCGCCGATCGCGGTCAGCGCGAACCGGCCCGCTCCAGTCGGCGGCGTGACCGCCTCACCGCCCAGCTCCACGGCCAGCGCCGCGAACGCCGCCCCCAGCTCCGCGGCGCGAGCCCGGAACCGGCGGACCCAGCCGCGGGCGGTCGTATATGGCACCCCCGCCCTTTCCGCGGCCGGGCGGACCCCGCACGCGCCGCCGGCCACCTGCGTGACCACCACGCCCACGGTCTCGGCCGTATCCAGCCGCCAGGCCAGCGTGAACGCCGGCAGCAGCGCATGGCTCGCCCCGCACGGCGCGCACCGCAGCCGGGGCACGAAGATCTTCCGGCAGCGGCCCGCCTCCCGGACATAACGCCGGTACCCCGACCAGAACACCAGCGGCCCGGCACACGACGGGCAGGACGGACGAGGGAACCCGACGTCACGGCCGGCTGCCAGATAGGCATCGACCGCAAGCGGGCACGGCCATACGATGGCCACGGGCGACACCGCCTCGGATCCCTTCTCGCGATCGGCGCAAAACGAGGCGAGGAGGGATCCCTCACATTCAACGGGGACACGGGGGAGATGTAGCAGCGGAGCGATGAGTCACGGTAAGGAGCCTGTCCGGGCGGGCTTACCGTGACTGGCCGTTCCAGAACTACATCCCCGTCTTTGCCGACCTAGCTGCCGCAGCATCCGGCGTGGCGTGTTGGCAGGCGGCCCCGGAATGCGGGACCCGGCGCCAGCCTTTTCGTCACGAAAGGATGAGCGCGGCGCATAGGGCCGCGACGGCTGCGGTCTGCAGCGCCGCCCGGGCGTTGATGACGCGGTCCCATCGCCGCTGCAGGGCCCGTGCGTCACCCGGGATGCGTCCGTCGTGGGCGGCGGCGGTGAGCCGGCGGTTGACGGGGGCGCTGACGCTTCGGTAAATGAGCAGCCAAACGGCCATGGCGAGCACTGCCGCGCCACCGGCGGCGACGGCGCCGGGGTGCCCGGCCAGGGCCGCCACGGCGGTGCCCAAGACCGTGGCGGCCAGCCCTATGGCACCAGGTACGGGGAGGCGCCGGTCGGCGTAGTCGTGCATGTAGCCGGTTGCGCCGGTCAGGGTGCGGTCATCGACGTGGGCGAGGGCTGGCCGGAGCACGATCGCCGCGAAGACGTCGGTGCCATAGATGACGGCGGTGGCTACCAGGGCCGCCGCGATGAGCAGTTGAGCGAGGACGGTCATGATGTGGCCTCCGAGGCGGCCAGGTCCAATGCGGGGATGACGCCGAGCTGCTGGAACACCTCGAGCAGGTTGAGTTCGTCCCAGTGTTCGGCGAACTCGCCGTTGTGAACCCGCCAGATGTCGATCGACCGCATCTCGATCGGCCGGCCAGTAGGGGGAATGCCGTAGAACGGCCCGCGGTGGGTGGCTCGGTAGGTGAAGCGCCCGGCCACCCGGTCACCGGCCTGGATGAGGTCGTCCATGGTGGCGGTGAGGTCGGGGAAGGCGGTGAAGAAGGCGGCCCAGAAGGCGCGGTTGGCTTCGCGGCCATCGGCGACGAAGGGATTGTGGTTGATGTAGCCGGCGGCCACGAAGCCCTCGACGGCGTCGGGGTCGTGCTGGTTGAGCATGGCCAGGTAGCGCTCAGCGAGCGGCTGGTGGTCAGTGGTCATGGGGAGGCTCCTTCCTTCTCTAGCGACGCTAGCACTACTAGCAACGAAAGTCTAGCGGCGCTATTCCGTCTAGCGGTGCTATAGTGGCTGCCATGACCGTTGCCGGGCGCCGTCAGCGCGACCGGGCCCACCGGCGCCAGGCCATCATCACGGCCGCCCGCCAGATGGCGGAAGCCGAGGGCTGGGACGCCGTCACCACCCGCCGGCTGGCCGACCGGATCGAATACAGCCAGCCGGTCCTCTACAGCCACTTCCCCGGCAAAGGGGGCATTATCGACGCGGTCGCCGTCGAGGGATTCGCTGAACTGCGCCTCATCCTGCGAAACGCGCGGAAGGCCGCCGGTTCCCCCGAAGCCGCGCTACGAGAACTCGCCGAGGCTTATGTCGGCTTCGCCCTGGAGCACCCGGCCCTCTACGACGCCATGTTCACCCTCAACACCGAGCTGCCCTTCGGCCGGCCCGAGGCGCCCCGCGAGTTGCAAGCCGCCTTCGCCGAGCTTAGGGAAGCTGTCACGCCACTGGCCGGCGGGCGTGATCCTGACACCCTGGCCGAGGTTGCCTGGAGCGCGCTGCACGGCGTCGCCACCCTCACCCGTGCCCGCCGGCTCCGCCCGGACTACCACCAAGCGCGCCTGACAATGCTGGTCGATCAACTCGCTGGCGTGCCCGGCTGATATCTCTCAAGATCTGAGACCTCAGGAACCTGCCGATCTGCTCGGTCGCCGCCGCAACGGGGGTGCCCACCATGATCGGTACCGGTGCGGCCGTACGCGGCTTCGTCATCCGAAAGGAACTCCACCGGCATGACCGCAAGATAAGGCAGACCCGCCGGTAACTAGCTGAAGGTAACCAAACAGACACGCGCTACGCCTTCAGTAGTTCTGGAACGGTCAGTCACGGTAAGCCCGCCCGGACAGGCTCCTTACCGTGACTCATCGTTCCGCTGCTACATCTCCCCCGACACCACGATCCTGACCCGCCCGCAGCAGGCCCGGGAAGCGACATCGTCAAAGAGCACGACCGGGCACCCGGCCGGCACGCTCAGATAGTCAGGCCGTCAACAGCGATATAGCGCCGTGAATCCACAGAAGGTGCTCTGTCTGGGCGGACTCATCAAGGCGCAGCAGGCAGCGGTGGAGCAGTTCCCGACCAGGGCCGCGGCCCGGGCCAGGGTCTCCGCATGGATCCAGGACTACAACCACAACCCAGGCACTCGGCCTGCCAGATGATGTCTCCAGTCGACTATGAGCGGAAACTTCAGGCCGGGGGAGGCAGCCTGAGATGCCCCGCTTCTCCGCCGGCCAGTATGGCCTGGTGCCCGGCCCCGTCCAGGTCGTTCCTCCTCGGGATGCCTGGCGGCGCCCGCCTGTGAGGGCTCCACCTGGACAGCGCCCGTGCTCCGGCGGTTACATGGCAGCTAACGAAGAAGCGGACAATCAAGATCAGCCCGATCAAAGTGTCCACGCTTTCAGGGAACCCCCGGTAGCTTGCCGACGCGGAGTTAGAGGACTGGAGACCGAGTATGGCTAAGACATGTGCCGCCACGGCGCAGATTCACGGCGTGTACCTGATTTGCGTGTTTCCCGAGGGCCATTCCTCCGAGCTTCACCGTGACGAGGCTGGCATCTACTGGACTCTGGCCGGGCCCGTTAAGACGCCAGACCCGAATGCCCTCCTGCGTCGTGCCCGTGAGGCCGTCGAGGCCATCCGGGCAGACGCGTCGGGCTACCTCAACCCGTCCACCATCCTCGCTGACGTACTTACTGAACTCGACGTGTGGCTGTCGGCTGGCGGCACGCTGCCTGATGACTGGCTCGGTTCGGGATCGGCGACCGGACACATCGGGACGTCGTAATCTCCGTAGTGAAGATCGGCCTTCTCATTCTCCCGCCATGCGGAAGCTGCCCGGCGGAACCGGTAGACATCAATTCGGACGTCCGGTGCATGTGCCGGCGATAATGGGATGCCAAGCCAAGTCAGTACCAACAGACCGAATCCGGACCAGGCCGCGTCAATGGCGAGAGTGGCCGGCCGGGGTAAGTTATTCGAGGGAACGGAGGGTCGCCATGGACACTGCACGTGTCTATGCCACGGCCGACGTGGACCAGCGCGCTCGGATTGGGCCCCGCACCACGGTGTGGCACCTCGCCCAGGTGCGCGAGAACGCTCGGCTTGGCAGCGACTGCGTCATAGGTCGGGGCGCATATGTCGGGCCAGGCGTAGTGATAGGCGACCGGGTGAAGCTGCAAAACTATGCCTTGGTATATGAGCCGGCCCTGCTGGAGGACGAGGTATTCATCGGGCCGGCCGTGGTGCTCACGAACGACGTCTACCCTCGCTCCACCGATGTGACCGGGAAGCTGAAGCGACCAGCAGATTGGGATGCCCTCGGGGTTGTCGTGCGGCAGGGCGCATCGATCGGCGCCCGGGCGGTCATCCTGGCAGGCGTCGAAATCGGACGCTGGGCACTGGTCGCGGCTGGTGCGGTGGTGACACGGCGGGTACCGGACTTCGCGCTGGTGGCCGGGGTGCCCGCCCGCACGATCGGCTGGGTGGGGCGCGCTGGATCACGGCTGGTCGCCCAGAACGATGGCCGGTGGCGCTGCCCGGAGACTGGCGAACAGTATGAGGAGGCCGACGGGGTGCTCACTCTGGTGGGCACATAGGGCTGGCGTTAGCAGCCCCGGCCGCCAGTCCCGGAGGCGCTCCCGTCATCTGGTCAGAACCGGGGACGGAGCCATGGCCTGAGCTTGAACCAGTTTTCTGCGCGCAGGATGTAGTTCTCGCCGCCCTGACCGCTGACCGGGCCGTCGTGCCAGTCGCCTGAATACCAGGCGCCGGCGCACCCCCACAGGTCGCCCGCGTGGTAGGCGCCACGGGACCGGTTCCCGTGATCGCGAAGCCACCACACCCAGCCGTTGTAGCATCCTCGCAGCCATCCTCCGAGCACGTCCACGGATGCAGCCGTCGAATCGCGGTTCCACGGGAAGATGCCTGGCCAGCTTGTGGACTTGGTGCCGACGATCCCAAAGGTCACCGGGCAAGGCAGCCTGGTGTATCCCGGCGGGCACTCCGCACGGTCACCGACGTAGTCGCCGAGGTTGGACTGGCGCCAACCCGACTCCATGTAGGCGATCGTCCGGAGCAGGTTGTCCGGCAGGCCCCACTTGGCCGCGGTCCACTGGAATATCTCATCGGTGGTACCACTGAAATTGCCGGTAATACGGTCGAGAATAAATTTGTTCCACTGGGGATCGTAGGCGTGGGCAGCCACTGTCTCCCGCTGGAGTCTTAGGTGGCCGGGAATCGCATGGTTGTACCGGGTGTTGTCCGCCCGCGGTTCCCATGTCGAGCGGTGGACCTCGGCTGCCGCCTTGGCATCGCTGGGCGATCCCGCATAGGAACCGACCGGCTGCAGCTGGAAATATCCGTAGGGCGGGGGAGGCATGTTCGAGTACCGCTTGCTTGGCGGGCGCGCCAGGTGCAGCGCCACGACCACACTGAAGCTCAGCATCACGACCACCAGGAGCGCCCCGAGTGCCCACCGCCAGTCGGCCGCAGCGCGCGTCTTCCCCCGTGTTCCTGTCAAAGTCAACATTCTGGGGCTCGTTCAGAATCCCGGATCGGTACCGGTACCGCCACCAGCGCCGATACCGGCCGGCTGAGCTAGCGGGCTGGGTGAGGCCATCGCGCCGCGCGGCGCCATGTACGGGTAGCTGCGGCGCAGTTCCGCGGCAATCTCCGGAGGCGTGAACCAGGCAGGCAGGTCCTGGCCCTCCGCGAGCCGCTGGCGGAGTTCGGTGCCCGAGATGGACAGTACGCGCGCGCCGGCAGGTGCCTCATCATCAGCCAGATAAGCGCCGTGCTCCGGCACGTAAACCAGCCGCCGGAACGTCATGATACCCATCCCAAGCTCGTGGCTGTGCCGGCGAAGCAGGTCCTGGGCGGCGTAAGGCTCATAGAAAGGGCGGCCATCGGAATCCTGGCCGGGCCCGGCGTGATCCCTGCCCACGATGAAATGGGTCGCACCGTAGTTTTTGCGGATGATGGCGTGCCAGAGCGCCTCGCGCGGCCCGGCCATGCGCATCGCAAGCGGAAGCAGCGACAGCAGCACCTGGCCTTCCGGGTAGTGCGGCAGGATCGCCTGATAGCACCGAACGCGGATGTGGTGGTCGATGTCACCTGGTTTGGTAACCCCGACCACCGGATGGATCAGGAGATGAGCATCAGCCTCACGCCGCGACCACCCGGTGCCAGCCTCGCCGCGCGAACTCGGCCCTCACCTGTGCGGGCGTGTGCCGGAATTGCCGGAAGTCTGGATACGCGGGCAGCCGCAACACCTCAAGTTCGCCAGTGACATACCAGGGATGCACGTGGCGGAGCAGATATTCGGCACCCGGATGCGCGGGATCGGTCGTCCCGAACACGGCGGCCGCTTCCGCCGCCAGGTCAGGACGCCATGCCTGCGTGATGTGGAGCACGGCAAGCAAGGTGTCATCGGTGTCGCGGAGAGCCAGCGAACTTCCCGGCCCGGACAAGGTCACCAGATCATCCGGCAGGTCCAGCGTAACGGGGATGGGCCACAGGGTGCCATCTGCCAGCCGCATGGATTCGCATACGTGCGAGTAGTCCGCCTCACCCATGAAGGTGCGCAGCGGCGAGAATCCACCGGCGCCTAGCAATTCCAGATCACATCGCTGGCGCCGAGTCAGCCGCCAGCTGGGCCACTCGACTGCGCGCTTGGACAGATCCGTGGCCCTGTCGGGCTCCACGATCAGATCGACAAGCACGCCGCCATGGGGTAGGCCGTTGGTGACGATGGCCGACTCCCTCCTTCGCTCATGCAGGCTCTCCAGTGCCACGGAGCCTGCGACCTCGGCTCGGCTACTCGATTCCGCGGAAAGCTTCATAGACCCGCTGTGCCCTGTCCCGGAGCCGGGCCAGATCCGGGCGCGCCCACTGCTCGCGCAGTGCCGTCTTGGATCGCTCCCGGTCCTGGGACGGGATCCACGCGTCGGGGGTCGGTCCCTGACGGCGCGCTAGAATCTCGACTTCTGGGCGCAGCTCATCAGCGGTTACGCTGCCCGACTCGAAGCCAAGCAGGATCGGCGAGAGTGTGCTTCGCAGCTTGATGAGCTCGAAGCACCGGCGCACGTTCGGCTCGCTGGGCTCGAACTCAGCGAACGCGGTGCCGAACCGTTCATTGACCCGTCGGATCACCGCCCCGAAGTCCTTGGTGACTTCCTCGAAGTCAGCGACAACGAAGTGATCCCGGTACGGAAGCAGGCACTCGTAGAAGCGGGCGTAGGCGACGATCGCGTCCCGGAGCGCCACATCGGGCTCGCGAATCAACTGGGAGAGAACTGCTCCCTGGGGCTCACGGATGACCGCTAGCGCCGGAACCTTGTTGCGCGCCGCCTCAATGAGTTGGGCCGGTGCATGGAGGTGGTGGGCAAGCCGGATCGGCGTGGACTGAGCCAGCTGCAGGGCGTAAACAGCGAATGTGGAAGCCGACCTGGTATATCCGTCAATCACGAACTGGGTCTCTGAGCTGATCACTTCGGGGCTTGGCCCCGGGTATTTGCGCCGCGCGAAAGGCAGGTACAACGCCGGGATTTCGCAGAATCGCGTCCGCAGCCGGTGCCTGGCCCGGCGGGTGAGTGTGATCTGTGCCTGGGAAGCCATAAGCTCAAACCCTCTCCGCAATAAGATCTCCGGCATGGCCACGCCGACGGGACCGGCCAAGCAGCCGCTGGTATACCCCGATGTACGCCTCCTCCTGCCGGTCCCAGGCGAGGTGCTCTTCGATCCGGCGCCGCCCGGTTCGCGCCATCTGTGCCCGCCGCGCGGGGTCGCGAAGCAGCTCATCAATCAGCCGCGCGAAGCCGGGAACGTCCCCGGCCGGGGCATACGCGGCAGCGTCCGCAGCGAGCGCACGGGTCTCAGTGAGGTCGAAGCTCACGAAGGGAAGCCCGAAGGCCATGTACTCCATCCCTTTGACGGGGGACACGATCTCCTCGGTGTTCGGTTCAAGCCCGAGATCCGCAGTGGACAGGTAGGTGTAGGCGTCCTCCTGGTCCGCCCAGCCGGAGAACGTCACCCATCCGGATATCCCGAGCTCCGCCGCCAGTTGCTGAGATGGCGCCCTGGCCTCACCGTCCCCGACGAAGGTGAAATGGCAGTCGGTGCGGCCGATTACGTGGACCAGGTAATCGATGGCCCGCAGCGCCATGTCCACGCGGTCCTGGGGACCCATGAGACCCAGCCAGCAGCACAGGAAGGGTTTGTCGTGTTTCAGCTCTGCCCGCATGGGCCTGCGGCGGGTGAGTTCGAGGCTGGGCCCGTTCATCACCACGGTGACTCTCCCCTGGGGCAGGCGGCCGCGGGCGTACGCGATTTTTTCCAGCGAGGAGTTGACCGTGATCACATGGTCCGCCGCGCGATAACTTCTCCGCTCCAGCCAGCGGAGGAGCCGGTACACCGCGCCGTCGTGCCGCCCGTAGCGCAGTTCGTACAACTCTGGCGAGAGGTCCCGCTGGTCGAACACGAGTGGCCGCCCGATCAGTTTGAACGGTGCCGCGAGAGCGAAGTAGATGTCGGGGGTTCCGCTCACCTGGAGAGCATCGAAGCGGTCGGTCATGAATACCCGCGCTGCTAGCCAGCTAGCCATAACGAACGAGTATCCGTACTCCCGGATGAAGCCCAGCTTGCTCTGGGCATCGGCAGGTGCCCGGTAAGTTCGCAGCCGGGCCCGGCTGACGCGGTCATTTCCTGGGTCGCTGCGACAGATCACGGTGACCCGGTAGCCGTGAGTCTGCAAAGACGAAACCTGTTTCTGCAGACGGTGGTCACGGGCCAGGGCGACGTTCTCCACCATGAGCAGGACGTGCGGCCGCCGTGTCCGGGTATCCGCTGGCGTCACAGAGTTGCCGGTCGTGGCCTCCGTCAGGCTCATTCCCCAGCACCCCTGCGCCCGCTGAGCACCACATCCGGCGCGCCGCCCTCGGGTGGTGAGGTCAGGCAGATCGTGCCATCCCGGAGCTCGAAAGCGGTCACCGACCCGCGTCCCAACGGGACGCGCCAGTTCTCGCTGTCGACGCCACCGAGCGCCACCAGCGTCAGCCGGATCATAACTGCGTGGGTAACGGCCGCAACCGCCTCACCAGCATGCCGTGACCCCATGAGGAGCAGTGCATCGATCATTCGCTGCTGCGCATCGCTCAAGCGCTCACCGAGTGGGCAGACCGCCTGGCTTGGGGAGGTCCGGTAGAGGGAGAAGCCCTCCGGGTCGAACATCGCGGCCTCTTCGGCTGTCATGCCCTCCCACGCGCCGTAATCGACATTGTTCAGCCCATGCAGGATGCGGATGTCCGGTACCCGCGCCTCATCCGCGATGATCTGTGCGGTGGCGATCGTGCGGCGCAGCGGGCCGGTGTATACGGCGGCCAGGCCCTCACGAGAGAGCCGACGGGCTGCATCGACGGCGTCTTGGTATCCCTGTGCGTCGAGCGGTATATCCCGCCGGCCCCGGTACCGGTTCTCCACGTTAAGCGTGGTTGTTCCATGGCGTACCAGGTAAAGTCGGCAGGTGTCCATCGCAGGCTGCCCCAGCAGATTGGCGGGCGCCAGAATCTGGTCAGTCATCAGTCGTTTGCCTCCCTCGTGCGCGCTTGCCCGGCGCCCGTCACGCGGGGCCGCTGTTCATGGTGATGTTGTTGGACGGCCGACGGGAAGATGCGGCCTCGTGGCCGTCCACCGTGTCGTGCCGGGACCATACGTCCAGGTCGGGTGGTTCAACGGTGAATGCCGCCGGCGCCGAGGACCCGCGCAGCCAGCGGCGGCGGCCAACGTTGTAGAGCACGCAGCCGACCAGCTTGTCGGCCGCATCCCCCGCCTCGCGTATAGCGGCCCGCCCGTGCGCGCGGGTGGTCTTCCGGGCATCGGCCACGAACAGGACCATTTCCGCGAGGTGTGCCAACGGCGTGATGTCCGGGCTGGCCAGCAGGGGCGGCGCGTCGATGACGACGAAATCAGCCTGGCTGCGGATCTCACCGAGCACCGTGCGCAGGGTCGGCCGCTGAAGGAACGCCGCCGGGTCGGGCGGGAGCGGGCCCGGTGGGAGCACCCGCAGAGCGT
>WNGL01002952.1_pt1 | contig 20484 bp, 18 predicted proteins | sample 5400591 | NCBI WGS metagenome assembly WNGL01 (sample SAMN13153377, study PRJNA577476) | soil metagenome | isolation source: 80 cm soil or saprolite under Garry oak tree replicate 1 | place: USA:California | collected 2016-06-15 | reverse complement strand
CGCCGAATGAGCGCGACCACGTCGTGCGACGTCATCCCCTCGGCCTTGTCCACGAGAAGAACGCCGTCAGGAGTTGCAGTCAACGACGTCACAAATTGCCTTTAACACTCGCTCCTCCACTTCAGCAAGCGTGCCGCGGATGCGCGCGCCCGCGGCGAGCGTATGTCCGCCGCCGCCAAATTTCTGACAGATCGCGCACACGTCTGCCTTTTCGCTCTTCGAACGCATACTCACGCGCACCTTGCCGTCAGCCAGTTCTTCAAAGAAAACTGCAACGATGACTCCACGAATGGCGCGGAGATGATCGATGAGACCCTCATTGTCTTCCGGAATAACCCCAAGTTCCGCGGCCGTTTTCAGGCTCAGCCTAAAACTGGCCACATGGCCTTTACCTTCAAAGCGCATTGTGCGCAGCAGTTCGCGCAACAATTCAACCCGCCGGAGCGGAAAATTTTCGTAAACTTGCTGGCTGACCGATCCAACATCGACACCCACGCGGACAAGCTCCGCCACGATCTCAAAAGTCCGGGCCGTCGTGTTCCGATATTGAAACGAGCCGGTGTCGGTGCAGATCGCGACGTAAAGATTTTCGGCGATGTCACCATCGAGCGGAAGTTTTTGATTTTTGATCAGCTCGAAAAGAATTTGGCCGGTCGCCGGTGCAGTTGGATCGACATAAACGAGATTGCCGTAGCCTGGATTGCTCGGGTGATGGTCGATGTTGATCCAAATTTTCGCCGAGCGGATGGCCTCGAGCGCGGTGCCGAGCCGATTTTGGATGGCGGTGTCGAGTGCGATTGCAACATCGACATCCTCCGGGATGGAGGGTGGTTTGGTCAGAAGTTCCGCGCGGGAAAGAAAGGAATATTTTTCGAGCATTCCATCTTCATTCCAGACGCGGACGTCTTTGCCGAGTTGCTTGAGTGAAAGAGCGAGCGCGAGTTGACTGCCGAGCGCGTCGCCGTCCGGACGCACATGGCCGAGGACGGCAAAACGTTCGTGCTCGCGAAGTGCGCTATTAATTCCCGCGAACGTGCAGTTGGTCATGAACGTCTTGCAGCCACCGCATAGGGGCGGGTTCGCAATATCGACAATGGTTCGTTTCTCCTGACGGCCGATAGGGCGGTGGTTACAAAACCCTTGCATCGACCGCTCATTTCGCCTTCCCCCGAGGCGCTTCGATCTCCTGCAAAATCTCGATCACGCGAGTGCCCCGCTCGATGGAATCGTCGAGATGAAAAACGAGATGCGGTGTGTATTTCAAAACGACGCGGTGCGCTAACTCAGCTTGCAATGCTGGGCGATGGGATTCCAGTTTATTAATGACGCTCGTGCCGCCGGCCGGTCCGAGAACGCTGACGAAGACGTGCGCGTTTTTTAAATCGGCGGTCGCATCGACCTGGTTGATGCTGACCAGCGCGCCCTCGAACGTTATTTCGCGGGCGACGATGCTGCTGAGCTCGCGTTTTAGGACTTCGTTGACGCGTAATTGTCGATGTTTCATTTTTGAATGTAGCCGCCCCGCTCTGTCGAGGCGCTGGTGTTACACGCCCACGGCGACAGAGCGCCGTGGCTACAGTGTCACAATTTTTGCGCGATCTGCTCGAGTTGATAGCACTCGATGATGTCGCCCACTTGATATTCGTTGAAGTCGCCAAGCTTGATGCCGCATTCAAGACCCGAGCGCACTTCTTTTACGTCGTCCTGGAAACGGCGCAGTGTTGAAATTCCGCCGTCATAAACCGGCTGGCGCTTGCGCAGCACACGCGCGCGGCCCGCGCGGGCGATACGGCCATCGGTGACCAGACAACCGGCGACGATGCCTTTGCTCAGTTGGAAGACTTGTTTCACCTCGGCGTGACCAATGACTGTTTCGCGATGCTCCGGATCGAGCAGGCCGGCCATCGCTTCTTTGATCTGGTCGACCAATTCATAAATGATGCTGTAGAGCTTGACCTGGACGCCTTCGCGTTTTGCCGCGGGGACCGCCATGCTCTCGACTTTAATGTTGAAACCGACGACGACGGCATTCGATGCGCTGGCCAAAAGAATGTCCGATTCCGAGATCGGCCCCACCGCTGAGTGGATGATTTCGAGGTCGATTTTTTTGCTCTCGATCTGCTGCAACGCGCCAACGAGCGCTTCGAGGGAGCCCTGGGCGTCGCACTTCAAGACAATGCGTAAAACTTTTTTCCCATCGGCTCCTTCCAGCAAACTCTCGAGGGTGGCGCGCTGCGGTACGGTCAATTTGTCCGCGCGTTTCGCCTGCAATCTTTCCTCGCCCAAAGTTTTCGCCGAACGCTCCGATTCCATAACAAGAAATTCGTCGCCGGCATTCGGGAGTCCGGTAAAACCAAGCACTTTCACAGGTGTCGCCGGGGCGGCTTCCTCGATCGATTGGCCGCGATCGTCCATCAGCGATTTGACTTTGCCGGCGTAATCGCCGCAGATGAAAGGGTCGCCGATTTTCAGAGTGCCAATTTGCACAATCACGGTGGCGGTGGGTCCGCGGCCAGATTCCACCTGGGCTTCGATGACTGTGCCGCGGGGTGTGGCCGTGGGCGACGCTTTCAGTTCCATCACCTCCGCTTGCAGCGCCATCATCTCCAGCAGGTGATCGATGCCCGTGCCTTTGGTGGCGGAAACCGGACAGACAATCGTTTCGCCGCCCCAATCCTCCGGCGCAAGATCCCGTTCCTGCAATTGCTTTTTCACCTTGTCGATGTTCGCCGATGGGAGGTCGATCTTGTTGATTGCTACCATGATTTTCACGTGGGGCGCGGCCTTGGCATGATTAATCGCCTCGATCGTTTGCGGCATGATCCCGTCATCGGCCGCCACCACCAGCACAACGATATCAGTGATGTTCGCGCCGCGTGCGCGCATCGCGGTGAAAGCGGCGTGGCCAGGCGTATCAATAAAAGTTATTTTCGATCCTTTATAATCGACACTGTAAGCGCCGATATGTTGCGTAATTCCACCGGCTTCGCCCGCCGCCACCCGCGTCTTGCGAATCGCGTCCAGCAACGAAGTTTTGCCGTGATCGACGTGACCCATGAAAGTGATGATGGGACCACGGGCTTTGAGTTCCTCTTTCTTGGCAATGACCGGCGGAGGCGGCGCTACCACCACCTGCTCGACTTTGTGAACGCCGCCGCCTTTCTCGCGGCGCTCTTTTTCCAGGACGAACCCGTGGCTCTCGCAAATCTTTGAGGCGATGTCCGGCTCGATTGTTTGATTGATGTTCGCGAAAATATTGAAATTCATCAGCTCGGCGATGACCTGATGCGGTTTCAAGCCGAGCTGCGTCGCGAGCTCTTTGACGATAATCGGCGGCTTGATGTGGACGATTTTCTGAGGTTCGGCTTCCGGCTCCGCTGGCGCAGCCTCGACCGTTCCATCGACACTAACACTCGGAACTTGCGGTTCTTTGGGCGATTCAACTTTCGCTGTGGGCGCCGCGGACTTGTCGATCTTAGCTGGCGCCATGGGCGTTTCCAGCGACGCGCGGATCCGCGAGATCGGCGGGAGAACGGGCGTTTTCTTTTTTAACTCGCCGTCTTTTTCAGATTCCTTCGGCGTCTTTTTTTCGTCGATGAGGGAAACCCTCTCAACTTCGCGATGCGGCGGTAACGCAGGTGGTTTCGCCGCAGCTTTCGCTACCGGCGGATGCGCCGCTTCCGTTTTTTTTGCGTGAGGTGCGTGGGCACGCGTCGCTTTATGCTCGGTGGTTTTGTTAGCGGCTTTGGCTTTCGGAGCGGCCGGCTTGTGAACAGCATGGGCCTTCGCCGCTTTGGCAGCGGCCGGTTTGCGCGCCGCAGTTTTCCTGGTCGTCTTTGTTGGCATTGCTGTTCTGTAAAATTTCGCTCATGGCTCGAGCGCGTTAAAGCAGAGCCATGTTACTGGGCCACCTCTTGCCGATGTACCGCCTCGTGAATCTCCCGCGCTTTCGCTTCGTCCACGGCGAGAATGTCCACAAAATCCTTTACATCGGCATCGCGCAGTCCTTCCAAATTTGTGAAACCGGATTTCACAAGCATCACTGCCTGTTCATCGGTAATCGGCAGGGCGCCGGCCAGTGTCTGGGCGGCCTGCGCAACTTTCTGTTCGACGGCGGTGGTGGCCGACGTGTCCTTATCGATGTTAATTTCCCAACCAGTGAGTCGCGAAGTCAGACGAGCGTTTTGTCCTTTTTTCCCGATCGCCAATGAAAGTTGATCTTCGTCCACGGAGATCTGCACACTTTTTTTCTCCGTATCGAAAACGAGATTCTTGACTTTCGCCGGCTTGAGCGCTTCGAGCACAAAGTCCTTCGGATCGGAACTCCAACGGATGATGTCGACCTTTTCATTGTTGAGCTCGCGAACGACGTTTTTGACGCGCGAGCCGCGCATGCCGACGCACGCGCCCACCGGATCGACTTTTTCATTCGCACTCCAGACCGCGATCTTGGTTCGATAACCGGCCTCGCGCGCAATGCCGCGAATCTCGACTGTGCCATCAGCGATCTCGCTCACTTCGAGTTCAAAGAGACGTCGCACGAAATTTGGATGGCTGCGCGAGACGATAATCTCCGGACCACGGATTCCGTTATCGACCGCAACGACGTAGGCGCGAAGCCGGTCACCGACATTGTAATCTTCGACCACGACGCGCTCGCGCTGCGGCATGATCGCTTCGAATTTTCCAAGATCGAGAATCACATCGGAGCGGTCGAAGCGGCGCACGGTGCCGCTGACGATTTCGCCGGCGCGATCCTTGAACTCCTCATAAATCATTTCCTTTTCGACCTGGCGAATGCGCTGCATCATCGCTTGTTTCGCGGTCTGGGCGGCGATGCGGCCGAAATTGCGCGGCGTCACTTCCATCTCGATGGTCTCGCCGATCTTTGCCTCAGGCTTGATCTTGCGCGCTTTCGCAATCGCGATTTCGTCCTGCGGATTCTGGACATTTTCGACAACCACCAGATTGGCCAGCGCACGGATATCGCCCGATCTCGGATCAATGTCGATCCTCAGATCGCGGGCCGCGCCGACGCTTTTCTTCGAAGCCGAAAGGAGCGCATTTGAGACTGCCTCGAGCAGGATTTCGCGTTTGATGCCGCGTTCCCGCTCCAGATAATCAAGCATGGCAATAAATTCGGCGTTCATAAAAACATCTAGCCCGCAGACCAAAAGGAGTGGGACATCGATTCCCACTCCAATCAGCGCGGACTAGACGCTTACTTTAATTTTAGGGGGGCGCCCCGTCAAGCCGCTATAAATGCCAGCAAGATCGGCATGAATGGTTCGGCGCGATTAGCGCGCGGCGAATACTCGTTGCAACCCCGCAAGCGGTTCGACACAGTCAGCCCATGTCCCGCGTCACAGCTTTGCTGATCGTGACGGCAGTTTGGGCCGCAATCTATTTGCCAGCCCTCGGCTCCCTTGAAATCAAGGGCGAGGAAGGCCGGCGTATTTTGCCGGCCGTGGCCATGCTCGAGAGCGGCAACTATGTCGTGCCGAGAGTGGGAAGCGCCGCCTACTTTAGCAAGCCACCGCTCATTAACTGGGTGGTGGCAGCGTCATTCGAGATCTTTGGGCAGCGCAATGAGTGGACGGCGCGCTTGCCCTCGGCGTTTTGCGTCCTCGCAGTCGCGGTTGCATTTGTGACGGTCGCGCGAGCCAGCCTGCGGCCCACCGGCTCGGTCCTCGCTGCGCTGATTTGGCTGACGAACTTTGGAATAATCGAAAAAGGGCGTTTGATCGAGATCGAAGCGCTCTACGTTTCACTTTGCGGCCTGGCGATCATTTTTTGGCTAAGCTTTTGGGAACAGAACAAATCGCCGTGGCTCGTTTGGATTCCAGCATCCATTTTTCTTGGGCTCGGCTTGCTCGCGAAAGGCCCGATGCTTCTCCTATTTTTCTACGCCATCGTGCTCTCTCTGGTCTGGCAGACGAAAGATGCGCGGATCCTTTTTCATCCCGCACATTTGGTCGGCATCGCGGTTATGCTCGGCATCTTTGCGGCATGGGCCATCCCTTTTGCTCAAAGTGCGACCGTGAAGTTGGCGATGTTCAAGTGGTCAAGGCAATTCTCCGGCCGGCTGAGCGGAGAGGATTTCAAATTTTCCAGTTGGATCCTCAATGTTCCGCGCAGCCTCGGTTATTTTCTGCCGTGGCTTCTTTTGTTACCATGCCTGCCCAGCGCGAAATTTTCGTCTGAAGGCAAGCTCGAGATCGTCCGTGGCTTGAGCTGGGGAATCGCGATTCCGCTTCTGATTGTCGATCTTGTCCCGGGATCGCTGCCGCGCTACACGATGCCATCGCTCGCGCCGGCCTGCGTGCTCTGCGCAGCGGTCTTGACTGCGGACGAAGTTACCTGGCCAAAACTTTTTGGCGGCAAAAAAATTTTGGCGCAAGATCGACAACGTATTGTCGCCGCGGTGGTGATCGTGACTTGCGTGTGCATTTCTGCTTACGCAGCCGTGCTCGTCCCGAAATTGCGAGCGAGGCAAAAGGTCAAGTCGATTGCCATGCAAATCGATGCGGCCGTGCCGCGCGCGGAACTCCTTTATGCGCTCGATCCGGACTATCAGCCTTTTCTTTTTTATACGCACTCGAAATTGGTTTACGTAAGTGAGATTAACGATCTGCCCCTCGACGCCAGCTACGTCCTCGTCCAACCAGAGAAAGAAAAGGAAGTCGAAGAAAGCGTGCGCTGGGTGCCGCGTCGTGCACATCGCGTCCTTGGAATGACAGATTATCGTCATCGATCGATTATTCTTCTTAAGATCGATTGACGAGGATGCGTCCGGTTGTTTGACAAGAATCGAATTGGTTAGCATGCTAACTAATTCCACTTTTCCATGATATCTGATTGGGAAACAATTGGTCCCCTGTTGCATGGGACCGCTCGTGCCTGGCGCCTCAAGCTGGATGAGCGGCTCAAGCCGATGGGTTTGAGCCAGGCAAAGTGGCGCACACTCTTACATCTGTCCGTGGCCACGAATGCGCTCACCCAGACGGAGATCGCGGCGCGATTGGGCGTGGAAGAACCCACCGTTGTGACGTTATTGCATCGGCTGGAGAGAGAAGGTTGGGTCACGCGCCGGAGCTCGCCGCATGATCGTCGCTGCAACACGGTCCATCTTGGTCAGCGCGCGCAGCGCATCATTGTTCAGATCAAATCGGCGGCGAATAAACTTCGGCATGAATTGCTTTCTGAGATTCCGCCGGCGGAGCTGCGAACATGTATCAATGTGCTGACCCGAATTTGTGAGAAAGCAGAGAGGCGGGATAAACTCCGAGGAAATGCGGTGCCACACACTGCTCCTGATCGGAACGGCCAGAACAGGAGGGGGCATCCGATTCTAAGGAAAAGGGCGCTCCGCCGCGCCATGAGGGAATCCAAATGAAGCACGCGCGCCCCGGACACCAATCTGTTCCTCGATGGGCGTATCTGCTTTTTATCGTCCTGGCCGTCTTCGTTCTCTATCGGATTTTTCAGCATAGGGCCGAGGTGGCCAAAGCCTCGCAACCACCAGTACGGCCAGTGCTTGTCGCAAAAGTGATCACCAAGGACGTGCCGCTTTATCTCGATGAAATCGGGACATGCAGCGCCTATGAAACAGTGCAGGTCCAGGCGCAAGTCAGCGGGCAAATCATTGCCCGTCATTTTCAGGATGGCGCCGGTGTAAAACAAGGCGATTTGCTTTTCACGATTGACCCACGACCATTTCAAGCCGCTCTCGATCAGGCGCAAGCGCAAGCCGCGTTGGACCAGGTCACGTTGAAACGGCAGGCCGACCTGCGGGCGAGAAACGTTATATCGCCGCAAGATCTTGATACGGCTCAGGCAAACGCACGCAAGTCCGAGGCAGCGGCCGCGGCTGCTCAAGTGAATCTCGATTTTTGCCACATAAAATCGCCGATCAACGGACGAGTCGGTCTGCGCAATGTTGACGTTGGCAACCTGGTTGGTCCGTCGAGTCCGCCCCTTGTCACCATCCAAGGCCTCGATCCGATTTACACCGACTTCACTGTTGCCGAGACAGATTTGGCGTTGGTGCGGAAATATCTCGGGGCACCGAACGTGAAAGTGCAAACCTATTTGTCCGATGGTTCAATTCCGCCCAGGTTGGGCGATCTTTATTTCATAGACAATGCCGTGCAACCCGGGGCGGGAACGGTGAAAGCGCGCGGTGTTACGCCGAATCCGGACCGCGCGCTGTGGCCTTCGGAATTTGTGCGTGTTCGATTCATTCTCGACACAATCAAAGACGCGCGGCTGGTTCCGTCGCAGGCGGTGCAGATCAGTCAAAACGGGCCGTTCGTTTTCGTAATGAAGCCGGATAAGACCGTGGACCTTCGTCCGGTCAAACCAGGACAGCGGCAGGATAACGATCTCACGGTAATCGAAAACGGCGTCGAGCCGGGAGAGACAGTTGTCGTGACTGGACAACTCGCGCTTGCACCGGGGACAAAGGTCGAACCCAAACCTTACAACGCTCCAAGCACCGCGAGCGATCAAGCGGCCACGACCAAAGGCGCGATGTAACGTTTTATTATGGAGCGCTCAGATCAACACGACGGCGCGCCGGACGGCGAACACGAAACACAAGATCGACATCTTCCACGATCGACATCGGGTGGTGGCACACCGCAAGAATCGAAATTAGTTCAGATCAAAGATTCCGGACTTTCCGGCCCATTCATTCGGCGGCCGGTGATGACGGTGCTGCTGACGTTGTCAGTGATCGTCGCCGGAATCGCCACTTACGGCAAACTCGCGGTCAACGATCTTCCGGCAGTCGATTACCCGATCATCCAGGTCACCTGTTCGTATCCGGGCGCGAATCCGACGACGATGGCGAACAACATCGCCACGCCGCTGGAGAAACAATTTCTCCAGATTCCCGGGCTCGACATCATCACCAGCGCAAGCACGCAGAGCAATACGTCGTTCACGCTCCAGTTTGTTCTGAGCAAAAGCATCGTTGACGCCGCCACCGACGTGCAGGCGGCGATCCAGCGCGCCACTGGAAAATTGCCGATTGATCTGCCCAGCCCGCCGACGTTCACAAAAACAAATCCGAACGATCAGGCCGTTTATCTGCTCGGTTTGCTTTCCGACACGCTGACCGATGGCGATCTATATAAGTACGCGTCCACGGCCGTGGCCCAGCGCATCGCCATTCTCCCGGGCGTGTCGCAGGTAAACATCTACGGCGTGCAGGGGGCGATGCGAATCAAAGCCGATCCCGCCGCGCTCGCGTCGCGCGGTTTGACAATGGACGATCTGGCCAGCGCAATTAAAGCGGGAACAGTTTACTCCGGCGCCGGGCAATTCGACGGCTCGCATCGCACATTTGTTTTGCAACCGAACGGTCAGATCGACAATGCCGAGGGTTATCGCAATCTGATCGTCGCGCGGAACAAGGACAACTCACCGGTGTATTTGCGTGACGTGGCCGATGTTCGCCAAAGCGTGCAGGACGAACGAATCTCGCGCACGTTTTGGATGCGCGGCTTCAATCCACCGGGCTCGGTCGTCGTATTGGCGGTCTCGCGACAGGCGGGCGCGAACGCAGTCGAAGTGGCAAACTCAGTGAAGGCGCTCTTCCCCGAATTGCGAGCGAGCTTGCCCGGATCGATCAGACTCGTTCCGGTGTTCGATCGCTCGGAAACCATCGTCAATTCAGTTCACGACGTACGATTTACGCTCGTGATCGCGTTCCTGCTCGTGGTCATGGTGATCTACGTCTTCCTCGGCCGCGCTACTGACACACTCATTCCGGTGGTCGCGCTGCCGCTTTCGCTGCTACTCACCTTCGCGGTGATGTACGCGCTCAACTTTTCCATTAACAATTTGACGTTGATGGCGCTCACCCTCTGCATCGGGTTCCTGGTCGATGATGCGATCGTGTTTCTTGAAAATGTCGTCCGTCGCGCCGAGCACGGCGAATCGATCGTGAAAGCCACTTTTAACAGCGCCGGTGAGATTTCGTTCACCATTTTGTCGATGACGCTCTCGCTCGCCGCCGTTTTCATCCCGCTGGTCTTTCTGCCCGGCTTGCTTGGGCGCATCTTCCAGGAGTTTTCCGTTACCATCATCGTAGCGATTCTCGCTTCCGGTTTGGTTTCACTCACCCTTACTCCGCTGATGTGCGCGCGCATCCTCGGCGAACGCAAGGCCGGCCATAAACGCGCGTGGATGGAGAAATGGACGAGCGATTTCATCCAGCGTGTGATTGCGGCTTACGGCAAAATCTTGGACAAGTTTCTCGATCGCGCCTGGTTGGCCGTGCCGATTTTGCTGGGATGCATTGTCGGTCTCTGGTTTTTCTTTACCAATCTGCCCTTCACCCTGTTGCCGCCGGGAGACAGCGGTTTCGTGCGCGGCGTTTTTATCACGCAGGAAGGTTCGTCGCCCGCGCAAATGCGGATTTATCAGCAGCAGGTCAATGAAAAGCTGAAGGCGGACCCGAATATCGGCCAATTTTTCACTCTGGCTGGTTTTGCCGCGCGCACCGCTTCTTCGCAGGGATTGATTTTTGGTTTCCTCAAACCGAGAAGCGAGCGTCCGCCGATCGACCAATGCATTGTGCAATTGCAGAAATCGATTAGCTCGGTCCCGGGAGTCACAGCGGTCTTGCAGCCGAATCCGGTCCTGCAAATCAACGTGGGCGCGACGAGTCAGACGCAGGGACAATATGCCTACACGATCAGCGGAATCGTGCCGGACGATGTTTACAAAGCAGCCGACCAGTTGGTGGCGAAACTGCGCGGCTTCAAAGGCTTTGCTTCCGTGCGCTCCGATTATTACAACAACACACCGAATCTGACGGTCGATATCGACCGTGAGCGCGCCGCCACTTACGGCGTTTCTACTTCCGCGGTGCAAAGTCTGTTGCGCACCGCTTACTCGCAGAACTATGTCTATTTAATCAAACAACCCGAAGACCAGTACCAGGTCATCCTGGAAGTAAAAGACAACGAGCGAATGCAGCCGGCCGATCTCGACAATCTCTATGTGCGCAGCAACACCGGCGGCACTGCCAGCACGAGCGGGTCGGGTGGGGGAGGGATCACTACCACCACCGGCACCGCCGCCAATCTCGTGCCGTTACGCGCCGTAACATCAACCAGGCAAATCGTCGGGCCACAAGCCGTCAATCACTTCAATCAATTCACCAGCGTGACGATCAATTTCAATCTGCTGCCCAACGCTGCGATTGGTGACGCCACGAAATTCATCGAAGACAGTTTCGCGCAGATCAGCCGGCAAACTCCCAGCGTCCAGGCAACGTTTCAGGGCGAGGCGCTCGTGTTCCGTCAACTCTTCAGATCGCTCCCCATTCTCCTGATCGCGGCCATCTTCGTCATGTACGTGATCCTGGGAATTCTTTACGAAAGCTACGTGCATCCGATCACGGTGTTGTTTCCGGCGATCGTTCCCGCTGTGGTCGGCGGCTTGTTCACGCTTTGGATTTTTGGATCGACATTGTCGCTTTACAGTGTGATCGGACTTTTCCTGCTGCTCGGCATCGTCAAGAAAAACGGAATATTGGTTGTCGATTTTGCGCTCAAACGGATCGATGAAGGACTCGGCCTGCGAGAAGCGATCCACGAAGCCAGCCTGGAGCGTTTTCGCCCGATCATGATGACCACTTTTGCCGCTCTTATGGGTGCTGTGCCGCTCGCACTCGGCGTCGGATCGGACGCCTCATCGCGTCGCCCGCTTGGCCTGGTCATTGTCGGCGGGCTTATTTTCTCGCAGTTGATTACACTCTTTGTCACGCCGGTGATTTATCTCTGGCTCGAATGGTTCCAGGAACACGTGCTCGATAAAGTGCCCTTTCTGCGCAGCGCGCACACTCATCACGAAGGAAAGCCCGCGCCTGAACAGGCTGAATCCGGCGATGGCCGGATCGAACCAGTCCCGGCCGGAGCGCACTGAGTTGCGATCTGCTCGAAGAGATCACCGCGCGAGTCTTTTCTCTGACCTCTGTCCTCTCCGCCACGCTGCTTTTGCAAACACACGAGCCCTGCCATAATCTTTCAAATGAAAACTTACGAAAGGAGCGAGCATTATGGCTAAGTATGTCAGTCTTCTTCAGTTTACCGATCAGGGCATTCGCAATGTCAGGGATTCTATCAAACGCGCCGCCGCAGCGACCGCCGAGGCCGAGAAAATGGGCGCGAAGGTCACCGACGCATTTTGGACGATGGGCGCGTATGACGTCGTCCTCTTGCTCGACGCGCCCGATGACGAAACCATCAGCGCTTTCTCTCTCAAGGTCGGCTCACTCGGCAACGTCAAGAGCCAGACCATGCGTGCCTTCCGCCGCGAAGAGATGGAGAGCATTCTGGCGAAGATCAAATAGCCCTGGAGAAGCGGCTGTCTCGGTCGCTGACCTCCGATTTCTGACAGCTGACCGCTGCTACGGCGCCTCAGGCTGTCGCGCTTCCTGGGATGAAATCTTGTGTTTCCTCGAAGGTTAGTTTCTTCCGCAACTCGCGCCGGAGCAGCAAAAGATTAATGCACATCTGAAGAACTTGGGATGCGACCGACAGATACCACACGTGCCTGATCTCGAACCCGGACGTGCGCGGGACGAGTATTGCTGGCAGAGCAAAAAGGACCAGCCGCGTCATGGAACTGAAGAGTGGCGGCCAGGTGTTGCGATTCCCTGAAACACGCTCGACGTCGTAAAAACAATTCCTGCAGCCACGAAATTGAGCGAGACGATTTTTAAATAATTGCTGCCGAAAGCAATGACCCGCGCGTCGCGCGAAAAGAATCGAATCAGCGCCGCGGGCGTGAGCCAGACGATCGAAGTGAGAATGAGCATCATCGCGGATGCAATCCCGATTCCCGAATAAACGGAGCGGCGAACGCGATCGGCCCGACGACCGCCGAAGTTTTGTCCGACCACGGGAGCGACCGCGAAGGCCAGCGCGACGACCGGCAAAAAGAGCGCCTGCATCACACGCGCGCCCACTCCAAATCCGGCTTGGGCGGCAGATCCGAAGCCGCGAATGATCGCGTAAACAATCATGATATAGACAAAGAGGAGTACGAACTCAGCGCCCGCCGGAACGCCAATGCCGAACATCTTGCTCCAGATCTTCGTTTGCGGACGGAAGAGCGGAAAGCGGAACCGCAGGTAATGATATTTTTTCTCGAAATAAATTACGATCAGCACGTCGGCGATCAGGATGGAAATGAAAGTGGCGAGCGCCGCGCCGGTCACGCCGAGCCTAGGCCACGGGCCGATCCCAAAAATCAGCAAAGGCGCGAGGACGATATTAAGGACAACGCTGAGGACCTGTAATCCGACGGTGGGTTTGATGATTCCCGTTGCGCGCAAGGCCGAGCCGAGCGCGACCAGCGGAACTGGAGCGCTAGCGCGGGAATAAATCAGAGCAGATAACTCTTGGCCAACTTTGCCGTGACCGCATCAGCGCTTAGCGAATTGCAATACGGATTCATCAAAAGAAATCCGCAAACGCCCAGAGCCAGCGCAATCAGGATCGACATCATGAACGATTGATTGAAGACCAGCACGGCGTGCGGTCGATCCTTCTTTCCGGCCGCCTGCGAGATCAGCGTTGTCGTTCCCACGCCGAGCATTTGCGTGAGCGCCAGCACGATCATCGTCATGTTTCCGGCCACACCGACTGCGGCGATCGCTTCCTTGCCGAGATGCCCCACCCAGTAAAGATCGGCCAGTAAATAGAGCGTTTGCGCCACCATGCTCACCGCCATGAACGCCGACATGTGCAGCAAATGCTTCGTGACAGATCCTCGAGTGAGATCCCTCATGAAGTCTTTTTAATGCAAATCGATCTTCCTGACGAATCTTGAAAAACTTTTGAATCCAGCTTTGCGATTGACCGCATCATAATACCAAGGATGTCCGACGACGCTGCCACCGAAGCGGAGGGCTCCAGCCAACATTGTGATCGCTGTGGCGCTGGGCGGAATCCTGGCCGGCTTCTATCTCTGGCGTCGCGATCTGATTGCAAACATGATCGGGCACTTCGCGGTCGATTTTGTTGCTAACGTTTTGCCCAAACTCTTCTCCTGAGCGTTAGGTATTTGATGTTGAATGCGACCGCGACTGCCAGCACTGAGCCAGAAAGATACATATATGGATAAACGTATATGTATCTGCAAAGTCGCGTCCGGAGTTGAGCTCTGCAAAGCGCTCTCTGATTCAGTTCAAGCTAGGGCGGTTGCGATCGTAAGCGGCTTATGATTCACGAGTGGGGCGTCCTTGAAGGAAGGAAGCGTGCAGGCGAAACGATTTCAACGAGCGGTCGCCTCGATCGTAAGCGGCTTATGATGGCTCAAGGACTGCGATATGCTTTGAGCTTGACTGCGTTGTGGGAGCGAATGATCGAATGGCTTGTGCTGCCGTTCGGCTCACCGCTCTAGGCTCACGCATCATCGCCGCCGTCACGCGGCTGCACAGCCCGGAATCGCGGTCGTCTCCTGCGGTGCTGTTGCTGTGGCGGTCGCTGCGCCGGCCGCGATGCATCTTGCGCTTTCATCAACTCAAATGTCCGAAATAACGGCGCCAGATCGATCACGGCGTTGGCGGCCGATCTTAAGGTGTTCCCAAGATTTGCTGCTACGGACGCGACTTCCACGCGGATCCCATGTCGCCGCAGCTTTATGGCGAGATAAGCGAAATCAGCATCGCCGGTCACGAGAATGATGACATCGGGCTTCATCTCGACGGAAAGCTCGACCGCGTCGATCGCCATCATCACGTCTACGTTCGCCTTGTAATGTCCTTCTTCGGCGGGCGATCCATCCTTGGTCACGACCATGAAACCGTTGGAGTGCAACCAATGCATGAACTTGTTCTTCTTGTCCCGCTCCTCCTGCCAGACCGGGATGGCGGGCGGCAACCCGGCATAAACCACCATCTCGATTAGCTCACGTCCGGTATTTGGGCCGGCCAGAAAATCGCGGAGCTTCAGCCAATCGAGCCCGCGTCCCGCCGTTCGCACCGAACTGCCGACGTTCGATTCATCCACCAGGACCAAAACCTTGGGACGCACTAGATTTTCGAAATGTTTCTTTTGCATAGCGGAGCTGATTCTCTCAGCCCTTAACTATCAACAATCAACTTCTCAACAGCATCGGATTTTTTCTTCGCCTTTCATCGTTCATAAATTCATTCTTCTTCCGTTGCTAATGTCCAAACCAGTTTCAGTTCGCGCCGGTCAGGTTGAGTTCCTCAAGGTCAACACCGAGGGATGGGACTGGCGCGACGCGTATCAATGGCTGCTGGCCCTAAGCTGGACGCGATTCGCTCTTTTCATCGCCGGCATTTACGTCGTCATCAATCTCATTTTCGCCACCCTTTACAGCCTCGGTGAAAATTGCATCGCCTATCTCAAGCCGGGCTCATTTGTCGACGCGTTCTTTTTCAGTGTGCAAACGCTGGCCACCGTCGGCTACGGCCACATGTATCCGCAAACGCTTTACGGTCATATTGTCACGACTATTGAGATTATCTTCGGCATGTTCGGACTCGCCGTCATGACCGGTCTCATCTTCGTCCGCTTTTCGCGGCCGACCGCGCGGATTTTATTTAGTAAATCGATCGTCATCGCTCCGTTCAACGGCCGGCCGGCGCTGATGTTGCGCATCGCGAATTTGCGCCAGCGCAGCCTTGTCGAGGCCGAGTTCCGCATCATGTTCTCGCGCGACCAGGATATCGTGGAAGACAAAAGCTACCGCCACTTTTACCAACTCAAACTCGACTTTGATCGGCTGACCGTGTTCCCCGCCGCGCTCACGCTCAGACACACCATCGACGAACGCAGCCCGCTCTTTGGCGTCAGTCCGGAGTCGCTCGAAGCAAGCAACGCCACCTTTGTCGCATCGGTTGTCGGCATCGAAACCGTCATCCCAGCCGCCGTCCAGATCCAGCAAAACTACACCTGGCGTGAAGTGCGTTTTGGCGAACGCTTCGTTGAGATCTACTCCGAACTGAAAGAGGGACAGATCACCGTCGACTACGGCCGCATCCACGACACTGAACCGGTGCTGTAGCGATCGGTCCCAGGTTAAGATGGCACAACGCCGGCGATATCTCTTCGTTTGCATCAATCGTCGGCCCGACAACAACCCGAAAGGATGCTGCGCCGCGAAGGGCTCTGAAGAAGTATATAAAGCATTGAAAGCGGAGGTGGCCGCCCGCGGACTGGCGAAACTCGAAGCGCGCGTGTGCACATCGAGTTGCCTCGATCAATGTGCGACTGGGATCACCGTTTTGGTCGAACCAGACCACTTCTTTTACGGCCGCGTCACCATCGCGGACGTGCCAGAAATCGTGGACGGACTCGTCAACGGCCAACGCGTCAAACGGCTTGTCCTTACAGCAGATGACCTAGCCAAGAGCTGATTCTCTAAAGCGCTAGCGCCGCGTCGAATACGCCGTGCGGCGACGCCGGCGGATGGACTGCATTGGTCGCATGGTGAGGCGACGGAGCGAGCGGGAGATCGCGAGTCAACGCCTCGTCCTCATCGGGGATGACCTGGCGAAACTGTAGCGGCAACACGGCGTGCTGGGAAGCCGCTGGGTGGACTGCATAGCCCGATGGGAATTCGGGTGAGCGCCTCGGGAGAGGGCAAATCAATCTGCGACCGTCGAAATCTGTCGTGCTGACCTCTGATCTAGACTGCTCGAGTTCGGATGTTGATCTCCGATGTGAGCGTCTGATGGACCGGACAGCGGTCGGCCATTTCCATTAATTTTGAGCGTTGTTCGCTCGTTAGAGCACCGGTGAGTTGAATCTCGCGCTCGATCCTGTCGATCTTTCCCACTTTAGTCTCGCACTCGGCGCAATCGACGGCGTGAATTTTCGAGTGGTGCAGCGAAACCATTACCTTCTCCAGCGGCCAACCCTTTCGTCGCGCATAGAGCGAGATGGTCATCGAAGTGCACGTGCCGAGCGCGGCCAGGAGAAAATCGTACGGAGACGGCCCGGTGTCAGTCCCGCCGAAAGCCACCGGTTCATCGCCTTTGAGACGATGCGGACCAATTTGAATTTCTTGGGCAAACCCAGCCGCACCGCCGCGGACGATCACGTGCGGGGGACCGTTAGAGGTGTTGGCTGCCATCGGTGGGAGCAGCAATCAAACAATGCCGCGAAGTTCACGGCAAGTCTGCAATTTCGATTAACCTCGCACCGCCGCCGTAGCGGGTTTGGCGCGCAGGAAGCTGCTCCCCTGAAGACTGTTATCCGGTAACTGTTAACGGTTAACGCGGCGTCTTCGCCGCTTCGTAAACGAGCAGATGAAATGTGCCGGGCACATAGCTGGGACGGCGACGTTCGCCCGCCGGCGGTGACGGACTCGCTGGCTCGGGCGCGATTTGCGCCGTGCATGTGTAAACGCGTTGCGTTTTGGAATCGAGCGCCATGGTGCGTGCGCCACGCTCGGTCGTGAGCGTTTGCACGACCGCGAGTTTGTTCGGCGTTTCCTCTTTCGCGATGGTCAACCTCCCGTCGCCGCACGATGCAAATGCCAGCTGCGTTGCATCATCGAACGCGCACGCGTCCACGCCCCCGCCGATTGGCACCGTCGCAATACTTTTGCCGGTGTCGCTGTCCAACATCGACATCGTCTTGTTATGGCAACCGACAAAGAGCCGGTGATGCGCCGCGTCGAACGCCATGCCAGTCGGTTCTTTACCCGGTGCCAGCGGCCAGCTCGCAATCACCAAGTGAGTTTTGGTATCGATCACCGCGACTTTGTTCTTGTCCTCGATGTTGCAGAAGACGCGCCCGCTCTTCAAATCGGCCGCGGCGAACTCCGGCTTGCCCGATAACGGCACCGTCGCGACCACCTTGTCGATCTTGGCGTCGATGACCGTGGCCGATTTCCCGCGACTGTTGAACGCGTAAACTTCGGAGCGCGCCGGCTCGTACAAAATCGCGTCCGGATTTTCGCCGGTCTCGATTTTTGCGATCGTCTTTAGCGATTTGAGATCAATCACGCTCACGCGCGACTCGGTGCCGTTACTTGAAAATCCATGCCCCAGTTCCGCCGCGATCGCGAACCCGTGCACGCCGGGCGTGTCCGCGATCTCACCCACCACTTTGTCCTGCGCAAGATCGACAATCACGATTTTGCTCGCGTGGGTCACGTAAAGTTTCCGCGCTTTCGCGTCGATTGCTAAATAATCCCAACCACCTTCGCCACCGATTGGGATGCTTTTGAGCAACTTATAATTCTGACCGTGCGCTGCTTGCAACAACGCGAGGAACACGAGGCCGACGAACATCCGCGATTTCATCTCTCTTCTGTAATGGCAACCGTGACGATGCGCCAACTCAACCGGTTCTCGTCCCCTTGGTCAGATCCTGGGAACGTGATGTGCTGGCAAAGGTGACATGATTGCTGTCCATCGTAGCTCGCGCTGTTTATTGGTTGTTTCGTTTGCCGCAGTCACGCTCTGCTCGGCAAATCGTTCCGATGCGCGGATCGGGGAAACTACGCTTCAATGTGTCGCTCGTTACGGGCCGCCGAAAGACACCCCCTCTTCGAAGATCATGGACAAGAATTCACCGCTTCTTGAAGGAGCGATCCATCACATTTACGAATATAAGGGCTGGAAAATCCGCGCTGTATTCTTGCAACTGGATGGGCCTGCCGTGCGAGTGGAATATTCCAAGATGCCAGTGGCTGGGGGCAGTCCGTTGGTGCGAGACTACGAGTTGCAAGCAATCATGACGGCCAACACGCCGGCCGGAATGACGTGGACGCAAATCGCGTACGATAATCCTGACTCGCCTAATAAAGGGATCGCAAAGGCCGCTGAAGTTTTCGTTTCGGTTGGCCAAAAGATGTGGCGACGAACCGATGGCGCGGTCCTCCGGTCTCGAGGGGATATAGTCATCCGGCTCGAACTTCCCGCCGCGCGCGAGTACGAGCAGGAGCTCAAACTTACCAAAGAGCAAAAAGCGCGCGCTTCGGTTCCGCAGTTTTGAAACAAGAGCCGAGTATCGAACGGGTTGACCCACCAAATTCATCTCGCACGATGAATTATGCCTACTGTCTTACGAGTTGGGCCTTAGCGTTTTCACTTTTACAGCCGCGAAAATCACGAACGGCCTCATATCCATGTGGCGCGCGGCGATTATGAAGCGAAGTTTTGGCTACAACGATTGCTCTCGCGGTGAACTTTGGATTCGCCGAACCCGAGCTTCGCGATAACCAGCGACTCGTGGAAGAGCATTGCGATGAGGTAATCGAAGCTTATATTCGTTTTCATGGCCGGCGTTGAGGAACGCGTGTTCAGGGCTGTGCTTTGCGCTGGGAAGAGCTGGGCAAAGACGTCTGGGTTGAAGACGCCATCGCTGGGCGGTCTCCAAGTCCACGCGCTCACACCTGAAGGTTACGTCCGATTTCTTGAGAATCGAGCCGTCGGAAGACGAGCGAGGTAACCCGAAACCGGAGCCATTACCCTGTCGGATTATCGCAAAGAAATTTTTTTAGCGAGTAACTCCCCCTATTACCGCGCGCGCAACGTCAAATGAGACGCGACTCTAGGGGCCCCGCGCTCTGATCGCTCTCGAGCACACCTTTCCAACTATGATGCATGTATATACACCCATAATGCATTGCCGGTTTGGCTGATCGTTGATGGAAAATTCTCGGGTGTCGATGTTGCCGCTCATCTTGGCTGTACCCCATAAGGCCTCGACCCTCGCCCTTCCTCCGCCGGTTCCAAGTTGTTTCGCTACGTTCCGGTTTCATCTGCCGCTTTGCAGCTGTAACGCTTTAACGATTCAACCCTTCAACGTCCGAGAGGGATCTCAAGACGCAGCGAGGGCGTCGGCGACATTGCGCCGTATTCGAAACGTCTGGTCCAATCGTGACGTCTTAAAGATTATCCGGACGGTCTCGCGCATCCCGACGAGGTAGAGCTTGCCGCGGTACGCTTCGACCTTTTGCATTCCGTCGATCAGGACGGCCAATCCAGAGCTGTCGATGTAAGATACTTTTGAAAGATCGATCACAAGCTTCTCCGGCTTATCTCTGATCAAGGCGCGCAGTTCGGTGGCGATCCGCGGCGAGACGTGCATATCAATTTCGCCTTCCAGCGGAAGGATGTGATGCGATCCTGGCTCGGCCTTACGAATTGGAGATCGGGAAACGGGTGGCCCTTGTTTCTGGCTCGCACTTTTTCTTCGACGCGATGATTTGCTGGGAGGACCTGGGTCAACCAGGACCCCTTCAGGCATTTGATTGGCGAACTGCAGGACCCTGAAACCGAGGTAAGACGGTGGAAGCTTAGCCTTCTTTTCGGGCGATAAATCGGTTTGCACCGCCACGATGAATTCGCGGGCGTGATAGAGGCTCTTGAAAACTCTGGTGATATGCGGCTTGGAACCAAACTCAACGCTGAATCGGGCCGCGGCTTCCACCGCAAGGGAATGCCAATAGCCCGGTTCAAAGGGACGCCAGGTGCGC
>WNGL01003869.1_pt1 | contig 20486 bp, 19 predicted proteins | sample 5400591 | NCBI WGS metagenome assembly WNGL01 (sample SAMN13153377, study PRJNA577476) | soil metagenome | isolation source: 80 cm soil or saprolite under Garry oak tree replicate 1 | place: USA:California | collected 2016-06-15 | reverse complement strand
GTCAAGCGCGTGGGCAGTGCTGCACGATCCTGAGGGACACAACATCCTGCTGATTCAGGGACCCGCTGCCTAGCATCTGAGCAATCGATTAGAGGAGCCGCGCTGCCGTCGCGCAGATGATTCCGTTCAACGCGGACCTCTGATTTCCGGAGCGGCCGCAGATTGCGTTCGGCAAGAATTTTTCCGTTGCGGTTAATTTGACTTACCGCTCTGCTTTGCAATTAGCTCTCCGGAGTCGGCCGCCCGCTGCAAATCCGATTCGCAAATCACTTCTCATGTCGCTCACACGTCAATATCTGGTCGCTGGTTCGCTTTGTTTTGTTTTGTTTCTGATTTTATATGGACTGACCTCGAGGGGAGCGCTGCAGGCTTCCGATGAAGTGGCGGTTTTTGCGAGTGGCGTCGCGTTGGCCACACACGGCACTTTAGCGATTGATGAACTCGAGTGGCTGAACGAGCACGTCAATATCGGCCAAAAAGGCCCCGATGGTCACTTGTACTCCAAATATTTTCTCGGTAACGTGTTGGGAGTCGCTGTGCTTTACAAGCTGACGGCCCACTCTAACGATCAGCCCTATCTTCAACTCGGTTTCGGCGCGCCCGTGCCCACTGAATTAGCGCCTTCTGCAACCGGTGCGCGGTGGGCCTTGGAACTTGACGCCGTGTGGGGCGCGCTCGGCATGACGGCGCTCTTGCTTTTATTGCGTCGCTACTTTGATTGGCGAACAGCCATCCTGACTGTTGCGTTGGTCGGTCTCTGCTCAGATTGGTGGTATCAGTCGCGCGGATTGTTTTCCGAGGTTGGCGCCGGTGCTTTCCTGATCGTCGGTTTGTGTCTGGCGTTTTACGAGAAACCCTATGGGAGCAGCATCGCGCTGGGTATCTCGATCTTGTTTCGTCCGACCAATGCGTTCGCCTTGCCGATCTGGGGAAAAGCCGTCTGGCGAAAAGGTCCAGTCGCCTTTGGATCGGGACTGATCGTTATGGCGGCGGGATTAGCTTTTGCGGCGTTTAACTACCTTCGTTTCGGTTCGGTCCTGAATTTCGGGTATGGGGAGGAGCGTTTTGGCGGCCCACTGTTTCAAAATTTGTACGGCATCCTCCTTGGCCCCGGGCGGTCGCCGTTCGTTTATTCGCCGATTTTCCTGTTAGCTGTTCCCGGCGCGTATCTTCTTTTTAAGAGAGAAAGATTGCTGACCATCCTCTGTGTCATCGTAGTGACAGGTTATCTGCTCACGATTGCTCGCATGTTCAATTGGGCTGGGGGGGTGTCGTGGGGTTCACGTTATTTGACGCCGACAGTGCCGCTGATTGGAGTGTTGCTGGCGCCGGCGGTTGCGTACGTTTGGAAGAATCGATTGGTTGCGGAATAATGGGATTCAGTGTGCAAGTGCTCGCTCTGCTGCGCGACCCAATGCGGGTCATAATCGAACATGTCGCGACTGGCGAGATTGATTACCAAGAAACGCTTTACACTGCGCATAACTCCTGGCTTGCCTTGCAAGTTCGCAGTATGCCGACCTGGCAACCATGCGACGTCGATTCTTATCCGCTACGGCATTTGTTTACAAACTGCACACGCTGAACAAAAGGGAATTACCCACCGTCGTGGAGGCGCGCAGCAATTTTGAAGACATTTTCCGCGCAACCCCATGAGAGGGTAAATCCCGATCCGCCGTGGCCGTAATTATGAACAACCGTGCGATTGTCACTTAGACGATCGCATTCAAGGCGAACGCCTGATTTGCGATACGGGCGTAGGCCGACGCGTTCGGCGAGAACTCGCAAACGATCGCGCAAGAGACGTCAAGCTTCGGGACAATCGCCACCTGGCCACGATGCGGTTCAAGATCGACGTCGCGAACAAGATTTCTCGCGCCAATACCGGAACAATTGATGACGAGATCGAATTCGCTGCTGACATCTTCGAGCCTTTCCAAGTGCACATTGGCGGTGATTGACCCGCCAGCTTTAATCAATCGTTCCTCGAGATAATTTAGGTAAATTGTCGTATCCATCAGTGGAACGGTAATCGCGAAGCTGCCTGTAAATGCAGTCGGAATAAGTGAACTGTAGCTACCACGCTGTGTGCGGTCCGGAACCGGGCACAGGCCGGATGCTAAAGCAGAGGCGTCCAGAGCCCGACCCCCGAGCGGAACGGCCCAATTTGGAATTTGAGCTTCACCGGTTCGGGAAAGTTGACGCAGCTCGATTATCGAGACGCCGGTGCGCGGCTCCCGACTAAGATCGACAAGCACCTTATACGTTTTCAGCGCCCACGCGATCACCGCATCCGCTGGCTCGGCATCGTAGGGATACCAGATCGCTGCCGCGGTGGCGGAAGTTGTGCGCTGTCCAGTCTCCTCTGCGAAGATCGCCGTGCGATATCCGCGTTCGGCAAAAAGAACGCCGCAAGTAAGTCCTGACACGCCGGCGCCCACAATTGCCACCCGGTGCTTCATCACAATGATCTACGTGCAATGAGCAGCCGCGTCATATAAAATGGCCGGCGATGGTTTCGCTAAATCGAGATGTGCTGACGGGAAAAGTTATCGCGGGCGAACGGATTTCGGCCCAGGAGGCGCTGGAATTATATCACTGGCCGTTGGAGGAACTGGGAATATTGGCAAATGTGCGGCGAGATCTGGCCAAGGCAGCAAGCTACGAAGGGCACGGCAGCGACATCGTGACCTACATAGTCGATCGAAATGTTAATTACACCAATGTCTGCAACGTTTACTGCAAGTTCTGCGCGTTTTATCGAACGGAGAAGGACCAAGATCACTACGTGCTTTCCTTCGAGCAGATCGATCAAAAACTCGACGAACTTTCGGCTGCGGGCGGCGTTCAAATCCTGATGCAGGGCGGGCATCATCCGAAGTTGCCGTTCCAATGGTATCTGGATCTCTTACAGCACATCCGGGAAAGGTATCCCCACATCAATGTTCATGGATTCAGCCCACCTGAATTTCAGCATTTTGCCGAAACTTTCCGGCTGCCCCTGCGCGAAGTGATTTCCGAATTCAAAAGCGCTGGGCTCGGCTCAATTCCCGGCGGCGGCGGCGAAATTCTGGTTGATCGCGTGCGCGCGAAAATTTCACCGCTGAAAATTAACAGCGATCAATGGCTGGAAGTGATGCAGGTCGCGCACGAGCTCGGATTGAAATCGAGCGCGACGATGATGTTTGGCCACGTCGAGACGATTGAAGATCGGATCGAGCATTTGCAGCGGATTCGTAACCAGCAGGATCGCAGCGGCGGATTCACCGCCTTCATCTGCTGGACGTTCCAACCGCAGCACACGGTTCTCAAGGTGAAGCATCCTACGGGGGTGGCGGAGTATCTGCGGACGCAAGCGCTCGCTCGAATCTTTTTGGATAACGTCGAAAATGTTCAAAGCTCGTGGGTGACGCAAGGGCCGGGCATTGGGCAGGTCGCACTTAAATATGGCGCGAATGACTTCGGATCGGTGATGATGGAGGAAAATGTCGTGAGCAGCGCCGGAACAACATTTCGATTAAACGCCGCAGAAATTGAGTCGCTCATTCGCGACGCCGGTTACGAACCGCGCCGGCGGAATAATTGGTACGAGCTTCTAAACTAAGAACTACGGGGGAGTTGTCTATGGACAAACCAGCTGCTTCCGCGGAAAATCTCGCCTTGACGATTGTCCACTTCTTCCCCATATAGCCGCCTGTCCCGCGTGGGTTCGTTGCGCGGGACCGCGCTTCTTAACTTATGAGACATTATTCCGGATGGATGCGCCTCTCGCCGTTTGCAATTTCGCTCGCATTCATCTGTGCACTGCTTGGCATGGTACCGGCTAGAGCGCAGGGTCCTCCAATCGTCCGGTCAATCGACGTTCAATACACCGGCCCAGGGACGGTGAGCAAGGAGCGGATTCTCGCGCAAATTCGGACCAAAGTGGGTCAACCGTACTCCGATCTGGTGGTCCAGCAGGATATTGAGAACCTCTATAAGACCGGCACTGTTTTGAACGTTCGCATCTTCGCTCAGCCGCAAGGGGAGGGCGGTGTGAAAGTGATCGTGGCGGTGCAAACTCGCTCGGTCGTGCGCGAGATCGTAATTGATGGCGCCGAGCGTCTCAAGGCGAAAAGGCTCCGCAAAGAAATCAAAGTGAAGCTCAACCAGCCGGTGAACGAAGAACAGTTGGAGCAAGCACGCCAAAAAATCATCGAAGTTTACCAAGGGCGTGGCTTTAACGACGTCAGCGTTCAATTTCGCGTCGAGCCAATTGACGAGAAGCGCGGAACTTCGCGCGTGGTTTTCACTGTCAACGAAGGAGTGAAAGGAGCAATCCGCCGAATCGCTTTCGAGGGGAATGAGCACTTCAGCGAAAAAGTGTTGCGCAAACAGATGAAAACGCGGGGCAAAACCCTCATTTCGTTCGTCGATAAATCGGGCCGGCTAGACGAAACACAGTTGCAACAGGATCTGGACAAGCTTCGCGAGTGGTATCAGAACCACGGTTACATCGACGTGGAGATTAAGGATGTGCGCAAGGAACACAGCGGGAATGGTCCGATTATTATCACAATTGTGATCGCGGAAGGCCCCCAATATCACGTGGGCAAGATTGCAGTTTCGGGAGAGAAGGCAGCGACGGAAGCAAACATCCGCGCTTTGTTAAAGATGAAAGAAGGCAGCGTCTATTCGCCAAAAGCGCTGCACGACGATGCGAAGGCGATTGCCGACGCCTATGGTAGCGGCGGTTATGTCGATCTCGTGGTTTTACCGGAAGGTACGCCCGCCGGTCCCGCTCGTATCGATGTGCACTATAAAATAGAGGAAGGCGACCGTTCGTTTCTGCAACGAGTCAACATTGCTGGTAACACGCGCACGAAGGATAAGGTCATCCGCCGCGAAGTTCTCCTCGCTCCGGGCGATGTTTTTAACACGGTTCGCGTGGACACGACCAAAAAACGCCTTGAGAACCTGGGTTACTTTTCAAAAGTCGAAACATATCCGGAAGATACAGAGATCGCCGGGCGTAAAGATCTTGACATCCTGGTGCAAGAGAAGCGCACCGGTTCGCTTACCTTCGGGGGAGGGTTCAGCACGATCGATCAGCTGGTTGGGTTCGCGGAACTGACGCAAGGCAATTTCGATTTGATGAACTGGCCGGCCTTTACGGGGGCGGGCCAAAAGTTCAGGTTGCGCCTGCAGTATGGCACACAGCGAAAGGACTTCGTTTTGTCGTTGACGGAGCCCTATTTCCTCGATCGGCGATTGTCGCTGGGCGGCCAGCTTTTTTTCTCCGAGGCAACCTACTTGAGTACGGTATATGACCAGCGCAATTACGGATTCGCAATCGAATTACGCAAACCGATCAACGCCTATATGTACGCGACCTTGGGCTATCGCCTTCAAGACGTCGATATTTTCAATGTGGACCCAAGCGCATCCGTGGAGATCCAATCGCAAGAAGGTTCGTTTGTCGAAAGCGAGATTCTCACCAGTCTTGTGTTTGATCGCCGTGACAATCCCTTGCTCAGCCGCCGCGGGCAGCGCGTAACCCTTTCACCCTATATTGCGGGAGGTTTTCTCGGCGGCGATGTACAGATCTATGGGTTTGACGTCGAGGGATCTCAATATTTCCGTTTTCGGTGGGACACGATCCTGCTGCTCAACGTCGAAGTCGCGACCGTTAAGACATGGGGGAGCGGCGATCAGGTTCCAATTTACGATCGACTCTATCTTGGCGGCTCAAACAATCTGCGCGGATTTCCGTTCCGCGAAGTCGGCCCGCAAGATGACCAGGGCCAGCCGATCGGCGGCAACTCAATGGCGCGCGCGACGGTGGAATTTACTTTTCCGATCATCGAAAAAGCGCGTGGTGCAATCTTTTATGATACGGGTTTCGTCAATAGTGAGGCCTGGTCTTTTGGCTTCAATCATATCGCTTCCGACATCGGCGTCGGAATTCGACTTGATCTGCCGATTGGTCCGCTACGCCTTGACTATGGATACCCCATCCAACGCGATGGGTACAATGGCGGCGGGCATTTCAATTTCAACGTCGGTTATCAATTTTGAACGAATCTAATTAGTTGCAGTCTAACGCGGTTCCAACCACCGTTATCTCTTCTTATGAAAAAGTTTGTCTCTACAATCCTGGCTTTTGCTTTCGTGTTTCCGATTGCGGCTTTTGCCCAGGGCACACTCAAGGTCGGCACTGTCGACATGCAACGGGCGTTCAAGGAATACAGCAAGACTAAGGACGCGGAAGCGAAAATCAATGATGCCAAAAACGCGGCCAAGAAGGAGTATGACGATCGCGCGGAGTCTTATAAGAAGGCGCTCGATGAAATCAACAATCTAAACAAGCAGCTCGATGCTCCAGCCCTGAGTGCCGATGCCAAAACGCAAAAGGCAAAGGAGCGCGACGACAAAATTGCCAACATCAAGAATATGGAACGGGAAATCAACGAGTTCCGTCAGACCCGCGAACGGCAGTTGCAGGAACAGGCGATGCGCATGCGAGAGGGTATTGTGAAGGAGATCACCGACATAGTGATGGAAAAGGTGAAAACCAACAACATGGACCTGGTGTTCGACAAATCCGGCATGAGCCTCAACGGCGTCCCTGTTTTAATGTACTCACACGGCAATGTCGATTTCACCAATGACATTATCGCCGTTCTCAACAAGCCCGGCCGCGCTACCTCGAGCGAGAAAACTTCGACGGGCCCGTCCGCGACCCCGGCAAGAGCTTCGAAACCTTAGTTCTAATTTCGACTATCCAAGAATGCACGCGGGCTAAAACTCGCGTGTGTTTTTTCGTACAGGTGAAAAGCAAGCGCGCACTTCACCAGGCATCGATTTGTGAACAGTTGCAAGCCGTGCGCGCTTGCGCTCCGTTTTCACGACGGATGGCACGTCGAACTGTATTTTGGACCAGACAGTCGGTTGCGATCCTTCTGCTTCTTGCTTCCGGTATCACCTCGTTTGCGGCTAACTGGCAGGCCACGCTTACAAAAGATCCGCCCGGAAATTTTCCGGAGCTTCGGCCTCTCCGTGCAGCCTATCGGTTTGGCTGGTCTGGATTTACGGCTGCAACCGGAGATGTCCATTTTACAAAATCGTCTGAAGGTAGGTTTCGGCTCGAGGGAACGGGCCGGACGATCGGCTTCGTCCGCGCCTTATGGAAACTGGACGTAAATTATCATGCGCTCGCCAATGCGGAAACGTTGCGACCAGTCGAAACCCAGCAAACAGAGAGCTATCGATCCAAGGAAATTACGACTCACCTCACTTTCACAAATAATGGTGTTATCCGCGCGCGGACAGAAGGCCAAGGCAGCTCGGCCGCAACAAAGACCCGCGAATCTAGCTTTCCCAATCTTTTCGATTTGCACTCGGCCCTGCTTTATTTGCGTAGTCAGCCGCTCAGGGATCGCAGCGTTTATCGCGTCGTCGTCTACCCCGCCACCTCCGCTTATCTTGCTACCATCACCGTGGTCGGCCGGGAAAAAGTCTCAGTGCACGCCGGCAGTTACAACGCGATAAAAGTCGATTTGCAGCTTAACAGGATCGGCAAGAAGCTTGATTTACAGCCACACCGGAAATTCCGGCGCGCCACAATCTGGGTTTCGGACGATAGCGATCGAATTTTGCTTCGCATCGAAGCACAGGTTTTTGTCGGTACTGTTTTCGCCGAACTGCAGTCGGTGCGCTTCGACAACCCAAAATCGTAGCGCAATCAAGCTTTCAGCAGGCGCTTGTCTCACGCGAACAGGGTCAGAAGCGTCACTACAATCCCGCGAACGATTCCAAGCTCGGCATCTAATCTGGAATCCACTCGCCACGCACCGGTGGCTCACGGCCAGGAGGCACACGCTGCCGGTAGGGATTGAAGATTGGCGCGCGTGCCCTTGGCAGCAACTCGAGTGCGGTAAGCGTCTCCAAATCGAACCGGCCTGTTACCGGAAGTCCTGTTCGCGCTTGATACGCACGCAACGAAAGTTCCATGGCCGGACCGTAGATTCCGTCGATCTCGCCGCGATATAGACCACGACGCGCCAGCGCAATCTGTGCGGAGACCATGAGATTGCGTTGCACACCTGGTGGGGCGGTTTCGTACGGTGTTCCAGCAAAGAACCCCCTTGCTGAAGGCCCAGGCGTGATGGGCATTGATGGATACAGTTGTCGATCTTGGGGCGCGTTGCCGAAAGGCTGAGCTGGAGCCGGGGCCACGTCCGCCGTTTCGCCGGAAGATTCATCGCCCTGCTGAGACGGACTGGGAGTGGGGGAAGGCGCAGCCTTTGCAACCGGCTGTGCCGACGCGGAAGAACCAATTCCAAGTGAACGAAGCGTTTCACTATTGAGCTCACCGTTAATCTGGAGTCCGTTGCGAATTTGAAAGCGGCGAATCGCTGCCGTTAGATTTGCATTCTTCTCGCCGGTGATCTCGCCGTAATAGAACCCCTGATCTTTCAGCGCTTGTTGCACGCTTTCTATCATTTGGTCTGCTCGAACGAGCACAACCGATCCGAGAAAAATTAGCGCCATCGCTGTAGCCTTCATTTCGATTCCATTTTTTGACGCCACTAGTTTTTGCTTATTCAGCGCTTTCCTCGTCCAGTCACCGCCAGCGTTGACTGACGCTGTTTTGTCGCATCGCGATAACGTAAAATTCCTTCGCTGATGGCTGCGGCAATTTGCTCGCGATAGTCGTCACTCGCCAGTTTGGAAATGTCATCCGTGTTGGTGAGAAATCCTCCTTCGATCAAGACAGCGGGAGACATGACATTTGCGATCACGAAAAACTGGTCGGGCTTTACCCCGCGATCAGGTGCTTTAGTACGCGCAACCAGAGCTTCCTGAATGAATCCGGCAAGGCTTTGACTTTCCGCATTCGGCGATTCGGAAAGCGCGTGCCACAGAAAAGGTAGCCACGTAGCCCCCAATGATCCGGGAGTGATTTGATGCGCAGCATAATACGTTTCCACCCCGCTCGAAACCGGCCGGTTGTCTTCGTTAAAGTGAATGCTGACAAAAATACAATCACTCACGCGATTGGCGAATGTGGCCCGATCCGCCAACGAAACGTAACTGTCACCCACGCGGGTCATCACGGTCGCGATCCCCTCCGATTGCAACAATCGATCGACCCGCTTCGCGACGTCTAGCGTCAGATCCTTTTCAAGCATGCTGCCGCACATGGCGCCGGAATCCTGCCCACCATGACCGGGATCAAGAACCACCACCGCGAATGGGCCTGGCCCCGCCGACGGTTGCGCCATTGTCGATTGTGCGAGCCTCGGCTTCGACGTCCGTTGCATCCAGACAAAGGCTACGATCATAAGTACCAGCCCGGTCCAGGCCAGTATGTTCCGCATGGCTTGTCTCGTTGGTGGTCTTCGGGCGAGCATCTCTCTCCATCTTTAATCGTTAATCAGAGTTTAATCGTTAATCAAAGCGCGTACTTCCTTATCTAATAATATACGATAACGAATTGCCCGGTTCGCGTCGCGCTCAAGAATCCCCGCTTCGATGCCGGTGCTGGCGAGCTGTTCTTGTCGATATTTCCTGATGGCCGCGCTGTCCGGCAGTTCCTTCGCATCGTCTGTCCGCAGAGCCATATGCCCGATAGCCCAGGCATCAAGCGCGGCCTTTAGCGCCACCTCGAAGCTGGCATCGGGCGCGTGCTCGGCTTTGAGGAACGACTCCATCATCTCCGTCGATTGCCGTGTTCCGCTCAGAGCGGCGAAATCCTGCCGCGCTTGTCCGAAGGTTGCGCCGTTCGTCGCGATTTCGCCATCGTATTCGACCCGCAAAAACAAATCTTGTTCCGAGCGCACTCCGACCTCAGCAAAGAGCATCCGCGCCAGGTAAGGCGGCCCATAAACTTGTTCGAATGCGCTTTTCATCACTGGGCTGAGCGAATAATGCACCAGGCGCCTTAGTGAAACATCCGCTGCCGAGCGTGTGAAACCTTCCGTGCTTGCCAGTTCGATAGCGGCCATCCGCAATCGCTCAATGTCTCCCGGATGACCGATCGCTCCCATTGCGATGCGGTCATAAACCTCGAAAATTTTTTGCCGTGGCCCACCGAGCGTGAGAAACAAAATGCCATCCCGATAACCCAGCGCTGCGATCGGGCTGCCCGAAGCTAACTGCGTCTCAATGTACTCGCGGCGATTCGCAATCGCTTCAACCCAACGATACGGCTCTTCGATCATGCAACCGTTTCCTTGAAAACGGCAGCGATCTTGCGGTCCGGCAAGGTCGTGATGCCTTCCCCCGACACAATTTTGATGAGCGGATAAATTTTTCCGCTGCGATCCACGCCGCCGGTCGCTGTATCAGATTCCGCAGCTGTATCGAGCGAGCGCAATGCGATCGATACCGCTTCGTCTTCGCTTAATTTTTGTAGCGGCTTTGCACCCCAATTATTTTCGTAATAAAGGATGCCGCGCACGGCCGGTGATCCCGATCCGGTTGCGGCGTAATCGGCCACTTCAAACTGCGCGCCCATCGCATCGTAAAAATACAATCGCGCCTCCGGCTTAGAATTGGAATCGTAAGTCGCGAAAATCGGAACGACCATTCCGACGCCTTGCATGACAAATCCAAAATTGTCGCGCAACAGCTTGGAAAGGGCGCGCACTTTCCCATCGACACTCATTTCCTGCAATTGTGTGCGCCGAAAGTATTGGAAGGAATGTTCAAGCACTCGCGCCATTTCCCAGGCCGTTGCTGGCACGCCGGCGATTGCCATAATTGAATGTCGATCTATTTCGAGCACTTTGTCGGCGCGATCGTAGACCACAGTATTACCGGAAGTCGCGCGCCGATCACCCGCCACGAGTACGCCACCGGAAAACTTGAATGCAAGAATCGTGGTCGCCTTCGTCGGCTCCCAGGCGGTTTGGTTCGGCCTCGCTGCGTGTCCGATTGGATCGACAATCGCCGCCGGACTAAGCATTCCTTTGCGTCGTAGCAGCGCGGGGAAATCGTCGGCCGCGCCAGAAAAATTCTGGTCAAGGGCCACCGGGGACAGCTCCATTATTGGCCAGTGCGCTGGCGATAGCGCTTCGATTGATTGGGATCGACCTTGCGCATTTTCTTTAAAAGGTCCTTCGTATCCGGCCTCGAGATGTCCGGTGAACGCGGACCACCCTCGTCACCTTGTTTTGGGCCCCACGGAACCGGATCGACTGGCTTTTGGATGCGCTCAGGCATGAAAAAATTTAGAAGGAAATACTGGAAAGGCAAGCTGCGCACCCATTCTCTTGCCTCGCTTCCGCAAAGCTTGCCAGACAAAGCGGCCGATGCCAACATTTGGGACGATGAGGCTGGTTGCTATTTTCATTGCCACGCTTTTCCTCAGGTTCTCACTCGTCCCGACGGCGTCGGCTCAGACGCCTCCGCCCGAGCCGAGCAGATCCCCTGACGCCGTTCAACTCGAAGCGTTAGCAAAAAAAATCGACGAACAGAACGCAAAGATCGAAGCGCTCTCTCAACAAATCCTTAAACTCGAGGAGCAGATTTCCCACATCCGACCGGGCGTCATGATTGGAGAAAGTACGCCTTCACCGGTCAATCCTGCGACTCCGGCGGAATCCACGTCCCGCGCGATGGGTGGGAATACACATACAGTCGCGCGCGGAGAAACGCTCACTTCCATCGCCAAGATGTACAAGGTTGGCGTTGAGGAATTGCAGAATTTCAATCATATCGAAGATGGCCGCAAATTACAGGCCGGCCAAACGATCATGATTCCGGGCTCGCCGTCGCCAGCGCCTTCTGCTTCGCCATCAGCGAGTGAGTGAAGGAGGAGAAATGAACCAAAGTTGGTATCTGCGTAAACACGAAGATGGCAGCATTTTTGGCCCGGTGGGCTTTGACCAGCTTGCCCGCTGGGCATCCACCGCGCAGATCGCGCCTCATGATGCGCTCTCCACGGATCAACGAACGTGGACGAAAGCGCCGATGTTGCCACAACTCGGCATGGACTGGCTGGTTGAAGTCACAAGCGAACACTACTATGGGCCGACAACACTCGGCGCGATTCAGGAATTTATTCGGCTTGGCGAGATCAGTGACGACACTTTCGTCATTAATGCCTGCGACGGAACTCGCCGGCAAATTCAAGAAATACGGGAATTGTTGGAATCGGCGGCGCAAGGAAATAAGGCAGCCAACGAATGAAAGCGAATCGAGCCATCCCAGCGAGCCTGCAGGTCTGGCCGCTCGTGCGGTACACGTCCGAGTAGGTGAATTAGACAGGCAATTGCTCGTCGAGGGTTGGAATTGGCGAACTTGTTATTTCCGAAGGTGTTTCCAGATCAGGTTGCGCCGAAGTTTCGAGCAAACTGTGCTCACAAAGCCGAGCATATTTTCCGCCGAAGGCGAGCAATTCATCATGCCTGCCGCGTTCAATGATTCGGCCGTGATCGAGCACCAGAATCTGATCCGCGTGGACAATGGTCGAAAGTCGATGCGCGATCACGATCGATGTGCGGTGAAACATCAGGCGTTCGAGCGCTTCCTGAATCAACCGCTCTGTCGCCGTGTCCACGCTCGCGGTCGCTTCATCCAAAATCAAGATCGGCGGATCCTTCAGCAGTGCACGCGCGATCGACAGCCGCTGTTTTTCGCCCACGCTCAACTTCACGCCGCGCTCACCGACCACACTCTCCAAGCCAGCCGGCAATCTTTCAATGAATTCTCGCGCATTGGCTGCGTCCGCCGCGCGCCATAATTCCACGTCGGTCGCATTTGGTTTTCCCATCAAAAGATTTTCCCGAATTGAGCCGTTGAACAAAAAACTTTCCTGCGTTACTACGCCAATCGCTTCGCGCAAGCTCCGCAGCGCGTATTCGCGAATCGGTCTTCCATCCACATAAATTTTGCCGCCGTTCAGCTCGTAAAATCGAACGAGCAGATTCACTAAGGTTGATTTTCCGGCGCCGGTCGCGCCCACTAACGCGATCGTCGCGCCCGGCGGCGCGTGAAAAGAAACGTGATCAAGGGCGGGAAGTCCCTCCGCGTAACTGAAACTTACGTTTTCGTAGTGAATATCCCCAGCAATTCGCGCTGGCGTCTTCCTGTCGATCAATCCGACCTCGACTGGTTCATCAAGAATCTCGAAAACGCGTTCGCCCGCCGCGCGTCCAGCTTGCATAAGTTGATTAAGCTGATGTAATCGGCTGATCGGATCGTACAGAAATGCCGTCAACATTAGGAATGCGACGAGGTCACCAATCTGCATCGCGCCCGTTAAAACGGCGTGACTACCAAATCCGAGTACGAGCACTGCGCCACACGCCTCGAACATCGACATCGAAGGGCTGTAGATTGCCCACACCCGCATGACCACCAGGGTGGCATGCCGTAACTGATCGCTCACCCGATTGAACCGACCGTGTTCTTCTTTCTCGCGCACGAAGCTCTTGATCTGACGGATCCCGGAAAGATTGTCGTGCAGAAGCGCGTTCATGGCGGACGCTGCGCGGCGTTGCAAACGATAGCGGCGATGCGCAGTCAGCGTGTAAGTAAGCGCGCCGACGATGAGCAATGGAAAAGGCGTCAGGGCAAGCAGCGCGAGCGTCGCGTTCAAATAAAACATCACCGCCAACACGATGACGATCTGTAGCACCGCGACCACCCCTTGTTCGATGCCGTCAATCAGCACGCGCTCGACAGAGTTCACATCCTCGATCACGCGTGTCATCAGATCGCCGGTGGCGCGATTGTCGAACCAGCGGAGGGGCAGGAGTTGAATGTGCGAATAAAGATCGCTGCGCAGATCGAAAATCACTTTTTGCTCGAACGTATTGTTCAAGACAATCCGCAGCGCGTTGAAAGCGTGCTGGAGCAGAAATGCCACCGCCGCCAACAAAATCAACGGTAGCAATTTCTGGGGATGATTCGCGCGTACGACATCGTTGATGATCCATTTCGTCACAGTTGGAAAAATAATCACCATCAGTGTCCCGAGGACGGCGCACGTCAGCGTACCGGCTGCGAGCCAGGGGTAACGCTTCAGATAGGCAAAAACTCGCCAGACCGTTTTCATTGAGCGATCAACCTCAACGCCCGAGCCGTCGCGTCAAGGTAAGGACGATTGATCTTACTCGCCCGTTGTAGCTGCCGCTGTATCTGGCGGCAGTTTTCGCCGCGGCGATGCGCGATTGTCGATCCTCCGTTTGGTTTTGAGCAGGCGTGTAATTCCAAGAGCTCGACAACGTAAAACCGGCGGGGCTGTCCCAGTTGGCAGCGCGCGGCTCCTCCGTTAATCTCGCGGACGATGGAGAACATCGTGCCAATCTTAATCGCGGATGCGCCCGGGGCTTTGATGGAACTGTGCGGCGTCAACTTACTCGACCGTTTGCTCCGCATTTTGCAAGGACTCGGTTTTCGCCGCGCAATTGTTTTTTCGACAATGCCGGAAATCATCGGGGCTGAATTAGCGAAGCATTCGTGGGCGCGCGAAAAAGTAGTTGTCCATCTTGTCCCGCGCGCAATCGGACCATTCACTGCTCAACTGCTTTTCGAACAAGGCCCGTCGGAGCGCTTCTTAATAGTACCGGCAAATATTTATTGTGACGCACGTTTGCTCGCCGCGCTCTGCGCGGAAGATTCGCCCGCCGCGCTTGTCGATTCCAATCCGCCGGAATTCGCGCGATCTTTAATTCGAAGTCCGTGTGGGCCGGTATTGGTTACGAAAGATTCTCTTTCTGCGTTTTCGCCCGCAGCGCCGTTTTTTGAAGAACTCAAAGATAAGATCAATAACGGCGAGACCGACATCATAGACGTGGCGGAGGAGGATGATTACATTGTCGGCATGCGTCGGCGCGTGCGGCCGGTCTGTTTTTCGGCGCCGTCCGAGGAGAATCGCCGCGTGGCTGAGCGGATCATTCTCGATTCCGCCCAAAAGGGAACGCTCGACCTTCCCGCTTATTTCCACGCACCGATCGAAACGGCAATCATCTCACTTCTTTGCAAAACGCGAATCACGCCAAACCAAATTACGATTGCAGGTTTCATCATCGGTTGCAGCGCGACCGCGGCGTTCGCGCTTAGCCGCGTCGGGCTCGGAATCCTCGCTGCTCTCATATTTGGTATTGTCGATGGACTGGACGGAAAGCAGTCCCGCGTCAAAATCGAGATGACCGAGCGCGGGAAATGGGAACATCATCTCGATTATTTGATCGAAAATTCGTGGTGGGCGGCTATCGCTTTTCATTTGTGGCGAAGCGGCCAATTCCCGAACGTGTTCTATTTTTTCGCTTTGCTCATCGGGTCGCACTTATTGGATGAATTCGCGAAACGCCGGGCGAAGATGGTGAAAGGCCGCCTGCTGGACGACCTTACGCCGTTCGACCGTGCTTTTCGGCTAATTGCGGCTCGAAGAAACGTCTACGTTTGGATACTGGCGTGTGGTTTTTTGTTAGACGCTTTTCCGCAAAGTTACTCCATCATCTGCGGATGGGCTGCCGTTAGTGCCGCGGTTCATCTCGTGCGTTCCATCTGGATTTGTAATGCCCGCGGGCCTCGGATTGTCGATACGCCGACTTGAAGAAGGGTGGAATATCGAGGGCAAGCGCTTGGCGCGCGCTACGATTTCTTTTCCGAGCACAGCGATCGGCTTTTCCACGAGAAGCGAAGCACTTACTGCGCAATAAACACCGCAACCTTCCTGGCACGACTTTTTTCGATAGTTTGCGTAGAGATCATCCAAAGTGACGTCCATGATGTGCTTGTCCGTGTGCACCATGCTGCAGAGCCAGAATTTTCCTTGCGCGGAGACGAAGAATAATTTGTAGCCGGCCATACAGGTCCACTCAACGTGCTCGCCGCGGAGGAGACTGCGTTGGTAATTAAGGATGGCCTCGCTGGTGTGAATCTTTTCCCCGCGGCGTTTTCGTTCGATCATCGAGTCGATGAAGCCTTCGAGTTCTTCACGCGGCCCGCGATCGACGCGAAACCGATGCAACGGGTCCGCATGCACGAGGCGAACTTCCGTCGGAATTCCGCGCGACAAACCGGTCTCGAGCACTGCCCGTGATTCGGGCAACGTATCGGCACAAATCACTCCAGTGATATGCAGGCTGATTTTTGAATCACGAAAATAATCAAGCTTCGGCAAGATCGTCTTGAACGATTTTTTCGTAATTGGACTCGGTGTCATCCGATCAACGCTGATCTGCATAACCTGCAAGCCGGCATCTTCCAGTTCCGCGAGAAGCTTACGAGTAAGGAGAAAACCGTTGGTGGTCAGGCTGGTAGCAAAGCCCAGTTCGCGGCAGTAGCGAACGAGTTCAACAATATTCGGATGCACAAGCGGCTCGCCGCCGACGAGGGCGATCCGCATGGTGCCAAGCTCACGAATTTTCCGTATCCATTTTTTCAAATCGTCGAGGCTCGGATGCGGCCGGCTGTTGTCGTACTCGGTGCAATAAGCACAATCGAGATTACAACGATCCGTCACGTAAAGACTGCATTGCAGCGGTTTACGGTCGACGAGGCGCTTGCCCGATTCCAAAATGTTATAGCCGGAAAATTCGCGGCCGATTTTGTCTAGAAGCTTCATGCGATGATGAAAGAACATGCAGCCTACGATAACTTGCCCACGAAGCAATCGCGCTGGGAGATATCTCTTCATAACGCCCGCGAGCTCCTGGAGAGTTTCAACGGCCGTTCGACAAACCGGCAGCCATAAGTCCAGCGTCGGCGATACCTGCCAGGCGCCAGTTAACTTTCTCGTCCAAACGGACGAAGCAATATTAGCGCCACACGTGCTCCAAGTGAATGCAGTATTGATAGACGACCGACTTCACTCCGTGCATCACCGCCGCCGTAACGGCTTCAGTGTCGATTCGCGAATTTGGCGAACCTGCCGATAATTCTCCAAAAATGCTCCAACTAGCTGGCCAAACCTAGCGCATCCGATAAATCACACCTTCCGCGCTGTGCGCCACCGGCTGGTACCGTTCCGCCAAAAGTTTGGCGAGAATTGGAAAGTTCTTCACTGGATACTCCGCGGTTTCCGGGTCGGACTGAACATCAATAATGTAGGTTGGTGGATGTTTGGCAAAATCTCTCTCGAGCGTGGCCCAGGCGCCGGGCAAGATCCGGGTACGAGTATCGAACCCGGGGATCGGTCCGCCGAAGATATAACCGGTGAGCGGAAACGTTGTGATATAACGAGAGGCGGGACGTCGGTGAGCGTCTAGATAGATTTCCGGAGTCTGACCCCAGACGAAAATTCTATCGTCAGGGGCCGAATGCGTGGACAAATATCGTCCCACCTCAGAAGGTCCGCGTTGCTGAGCCAGCCCCGTCCAGTGCTTGATTGAGAAGGCAATAACCGTGAGAGCCAGCCAGGCGCAGCTCACCCTGGGTCGCAGTAGCCAGCATGGCGGCTGCATCGTCCGGGACCAAAGTCGCGCATAGTACGGGGCCGCGAGCAGTACAAGCGGAGGGATCAATTGGACATAGTAATGGGGGTAAAAGCGTGCGCCTGCTGCAGCGCCGATTGTCGAGGCACCAAACAACCCGAAAAGCGCTATTCGCTCTGCCGCCCTCCCAGCCCAAATTTCACTCTTATTCCGGCACGCCATAATCGCCCCGATTACCAAAGGCAAACAGGCTCCGAGGAAGATCAGCGTATTCACCATTCCCTTCTGCCAAAACACATGCGGCACGTCATGATCGGCAATTGTCCAGTAGAACGCGTCACGGAGGATGCCTTGCTTCCAAAGCACGATCGTTACGAGACCGAGGGCTGCGAAAAATCCTCCCGTCAGCATCGTTGCCTGAATGATCGAATTCGTTCGCGTCAAACTGCGGCGAGCTCGATAGCTAGGGAGTAGTAGATAGATGCCGAGGGGGACTGCTGCTATCGCGGCTGGCTGTTTGAGCAGGAAGGCCGCGCCCAAGAGGGCGCCTGCCGCGAAGAGTTCGGGTCGCAGCCGCGACGAACTGCGGCAGAACGCGATTGCCCACGCCCAGATGATAGGGAGATTCATCAGCATCTCGCTGTCGAATGTGAGATTCTTCCATGTCCACCAGTGTTGGAAAACACCGTAGAAGAGCGCAGCAATCAAACCGGTATTGCGATCGAACAACTCGCTACCGATCACATAAAGGCCGGCCATCGCGCATAGCGTCCACACCAGCGCGACGAAATGAAGCGCTTTCCAATTGAACTCGCCTGCTACTTTGAAGATTGCGGCGTACGTCCAGAAGAGGAGCGGCGGCTTGCGCTCTACCGCGTCAGCGTAGGGTCGGCCTCCGTCGACGATCTCGTCCGCCACGACGGAATACATTGCTTCACTGTCAATCGCCTGGGGATGGACCAGGGATGGAAGCCGAACTCCGATCGTGAGGAAGATAATTCCAAGCGCGGCGACGCCAAATCGTCGCGACCTATGAGTTGCCACACCCGTCATTATGCAACTTACCGTCTGCGCGTGCTCGCTTAATGGAATCGTAAATGCGCGTAACTTTTTCAAAAACATCATCAACTGTGATTGCTTGCATGCAAAGGTTGTTGCGGCAGATCGATTGCCGGTTGTTGTAAGCGTTCACACAAGGGCTGCATGCGATGCCGGCCCAGAGGGCGGTCGCGTTTGGCGATCGCGCGGCAAATAGCGCGCCGGTGTCTCCGGCTCGAACAAAGTGACGACGCGAATCGGCGTCATCGAGGCAAAATGAGCCGGGCCACTGTCATTCGTCACCAAAATCTCACTGCGCGTGTAAAGCACGAGCACCTGATGCAGAGTCGTTTTTCCAGCAAGCGGGATGACACGGTTTGAACCGACCTCATCTGCAAGCCGATTATTGGGAGCGGCCTCGGCCGGGGCACCGGTAAATCCGATGAACAAGTCTGGGTACCGTTCGAGCAGCCGCCGCGCAAGTTCGACATAACGCAGCGCCGGCCAACGCCTCAGCGGCAGCAAGTCGCTCGCGTTCGGGTTGAGCAGGATGAGTGGCGCAGAACCGATGCGAGGATTTTCGCGCTGCAGCAGGGCATCGATTTCAGCAACGTCGGACAGAGAGGGCCGAAATCTTGCGAGTAGCGGGTTTGCAGAGGGCGTAAAGTCGAACGTCGGGAGCATCGCCGGATCGCGGGTCAATGCTTCAACCATGACTTCGAACATCTCACTTGTGTGGAGATGAGGATTGTACAAAAGCCGGTGTGTCATTAAGTCGCCGCGGTACGGTCCGTCTCCAAAAAAAGTATGAAAACCCACACGCGATTTGGCGCCGGTCGTAAATGTCAGCATCGCGGAGAAGCGTGTCAGGAATTCCATGTCAACAACCGCGTCTACGCGGATTTTCCGGACCCGAAGCACTGCCCGCAGCGCACTGAGCGCGAGCCCGAAAGGACTCTGCGTTGCGATCGTTATCACATTTTCCTTGGGATGATTTCCATCACGTCGAGAATGAATCGATTGTCTTCGAATCCGACGAAGTAAACGTTTTCACGTCCGACCATTTCCGTTGCACGACGAATTGCGGGATAGGCGAGAACGGTTGAGCCCTGCTCTGCGAATTTGACGAAGAGAATGCGTCGAACTTGGCGCGGCCCTGGCGGCCCCGCGGATTCAAAGATTTTTCTGAGAAGGGTTAAAATGGCGCAAAGCGGCGCACCAATCCAGCGATCGGTGGCCCTCCTAATGGTCAATTCTTGCGAAAATTTTTTAGCTCGGGCAAAGGATGGTCTTTTCGCGATTTTATGCTGGAAAATAGGAGAGTTGCTTTCGCCGTTTTCCGCTCACATGTGATCGCCGGAATGTTTATGGCGATGTTTGAAGGTCAGCTCGGCTATGCCTGATTTGTCGAGTTCGCCGAGACCTTCTGCAATCATCCGGTCGTACTGCCTTTTTGTCGCGCGCGCGAGCGGCAAATCGAGACTGAGGCTGCGCGCAAGTTCGAGCGCGATCCCGCTATCTTTGGCGGCATGAGCGGCTGAAAAAAAGCAGGTGTGCTCGCGATTTTGCATGTCTTCGCCATCGGTTTCGAGGACGCGCGAGGCCGCGCCAGTCTGCGAGAAAATTTTTCTTAACATTTCCAGATCGAGACCGAGCGCCGCACCGAGCGCGAGTCCTTCAGCCAGACCAGCTGTATTAATGTTCATGACCATATTGACCAGTGCTTTCACCTTTGCCGCTTCGCCCGTTTTTCCAATGAACCGCACGGCTGCTCCGAGCTCCTTCAAAATCGGCTCGGCTTTGCGGAACGCATCTTCGCTTCCACCGCACATAAGATAAAGCGAGCCATCGCGCGCTTGCGTGATGCTCGAAGCCATACACGCTTCGAGCGTTTGCGCGCCGGCCTTATGGGCCAACTTTTCAACATCGACATGGACTTGCGGGGAAATCGTCGCGCAATTGATGAACAATTTGCCGCGCGCATTGACCAGCAGATTGTCCCCAATTCCGCTGAAGATTCCGCGCATCGCAGCGTCGTCGGTCACAACGGTGAAGATCACGTCGGACTCTGCCGTG
>WNGL01003752.1_pt1 | contig 20488 bp, 24 predicted proteins | sample 5400591 | NCBI WGS metagenome assembly WNGL01 (sample SAMN13153377, study PRJNA577476) | soil metagenome | isolation source: 80 cm soil or saprolite under Garry oak tree replicate 1 | place: USA:California | collected 2016-06-15 | reverse complement strand
GATCGCGATTACCAAAATTCCCTGCAATACTTTTCGGGTTCGACTACCTGGAATCCACAGCTTGACCTCTTCGCTTTGCTTCAAGACTAAAGAAACCGTATACGCCGGCGGTTTCTGTTTTAAGAGATGTGAAATTGTGTTCTGTGAAATAGAGTTCTGTGAAGGAGTTCCCTTGTCTCGCGGGCAAAGTTACTAGCTGAGAACTTTTAGCTCTTGGAGTCTCTCTGTTGCAAGCGGGCATGACGCCTCCTGCCCGTTCAGGAGCCCAATCGCGTTTCTATAGCACTTGAGCACCTGAACACCCCGCCAAGTCGTTGAAAACTCTCTCCGCCTTCCAACAAGCTCCAACCGGATGAGCTCGAAAGACTCAAGCCGGATGAGATGATACATTAGCAATTTGTGAGGCAGGTTTTGCACCGCCATCAGACGGCTTGTCGACAGTGAATGACCGGCACAGGACCTCAAGATCCCTGCAGCAATATCGTCCTTTGACCTACGCAACCGACTCCCCCGCGACGCTCTGAGTCAATAACGGAAACTATGCCAAGGGTACGGCGTGCTATAATAAGTCCAGTTGACGATAAGGTCACCGACTGAAAGATTAGTTACAAACTATGCCCTTTGTAACTTGGTGACGGAAAACTTATGATTCATAGAGCAGAGAGCTTAACTTTCTGCTTCTTTCCTTTCCAGACCGAGGCAGTTCTTATAAACGGCTGAGACGTTGATTTGCCAGCCAGAATTTTGCTTGCTCACCGTGCCAGAAAACTGTCTCAGAATCAAAGGGAGAGACCGAAACGTGAGCTTGAATACTCTAGAATGAGGGAGCACAATGAGGGGCACAATGATCTTGACCAACGATTCGACGCGCTAGTGGAACACCTAGAGAAATGGTCTGAGGAAACCATGAAGATGATGGGTTCTGACACGCGTCAATCGCATCCAACGGCTGGTCATCTTGACCTTAAGACGATTAGATGGTTCAGAACAGTATTTGGGAAATGGTCCCTTGAAATTGTGGGAATGCTCGTCGCGACAGGGCGGGTTAGGTTTGAGGAACTTCGGCGCACACTGGCGGGAATCAGCTCGCATGTCCTGTCTCAAAAACTGAAGGCGTTGGAGGAAGCTGGTTTCGTTAAGAGGACTATTCTGGAAAGCAGGCCTCCCAGGGCGTTATACGAGCTAAGTGAGAGAGGAGCGGCACTTGTAGTGCTTGGACGGCCTGCGGTGTTATTCCTTATCGCGGACGCAGCCAAGGACGAGATTCTCTGTCAGATGCGAACCCAGTGAAAGAGGTCAAGCCGATCGGCGCGCGTCACGCCTAAAAGATGAGCTTTACAACCCATACTTCTTCTTGTAGGATTCGATAACCGTCTCGGATCCACACTGAACTGTGCATCCGGTTCTCTTGCTTGATAAACCTCGATTCTCTGAATTCGGTATAGGTCCGCCCAGCCACACTTTAACCGAGAGTCAAATGCGGATTCGACCCCGGTCGGGTATAGAACCCGCCGGACTAGAACCCGAGAACACGACATTAGCAAATCGTAAGCCCCAGAAGATGAGTCTGGGAATCCGGATATTCGTGAGGAGTGGCAGATTTATACCCGTTTAGGTCTAAATCCCACCGGCCCCACCACGGTAACGATGAATTTCGTGGGGTATTCTCGTTCTCTGAACAGGCCTGCAACATTTAACACAGTCCTGTCGCCACAGGTCACGTTCCCCCTTCCTCTGTCAGAGGACAGTTCCCCAAATCAGAAGGTTCCGCTGCAAGTTCACGGCGGAAGCTCAGAAACTTCATTGTTCAGGGATGGGAATTCGTGAAGGAGCTTCCAAACAACGAGGCGATAATCAGGCTACTCCTATCTTAGTTCCCAAAACATTTCGAAGCCCGCTTCTTATCAAACGTCAATTGCTTGCCCTAATGTCTTACGCATATCTTCAACGCCATTTTTTGAAACGACCTCCAAGACCTGAATGACGAGGAGAAGATACTCTAAGGCAAACTGCGGCTTTATTTTGGCGTCCATCAGCTCTTTGATTGGCTCCGCGATCCTTTGGTGGACCTTCTCAACAAATGAGTGAGCCTCAAGGGATTCGACAATCTTGCGAACGGCATCGTTTAGAGTCCTTCCTATGTCGGCTGTACCATCACCTTGTTTCTGGTTCCTCAACGCGTCTAGATTGTTGAGGAAAAAGCGAATTGCATCCGGAGCTTCAGTCTCCATCTTGATGAAATCGGTAAGAATCCTTCCAACACGATTGGCTTTGAACTTGGACAATCGATCGAACACCTTTGCATGGTAAGAATTCATGGTACCCAAGTCAAACCCTTCGAATACCGAGTGCCCTCTAGCGTAAGCCATTGCTGCGTATCCCAACTCTCTCTGTAGAAATGGGACCTTGCTGGCGATCTCGGGATTTGTTATTGCGTCAGCTACTCGAATAACGGCTTTCTTTTCCTTGTCGAGATTTTTCCACACGACACCATAGGCGTAGGCAGAAACGTAAAGGTCAATTGCGTTCATGCACCAAAACTTTCTCTTGGCACGCGCCTGGTAAAATGGGCGCTTGGCAATTCTAACCCCCTCGAACTGGCCTATCTCGTGGCCGAGCTCCCTCCTGAATTTGTCGTCAGCGATATTGGAATCGTCGATAGTCCACTCAAGATATGACTCAACTTGAACCCTTACTTTTTTGGAACCTCCCTCATTCACTGGTACTGGCTTGACACACATCCTATCCACTACGCAGTCACAGAAACTCACATTTCGATGCACTTCGTGTGGGTCGCCGGTTCGCGATAGTTCTTCTTCCACTTTGCGTTTCAAGTATGAGGAGTTGTCTTCAATGTTCTCGCAGGCGACAACTGCGAGAGGCTTACTACAACCAGTTTCCATTCTCCTTTGCAAACCGTGAGCTAGAACGAGGGCGGAAGAGTCAAGGTTGGATGCTTTTACGGCCGTGGTTATGAGGAAGATATCGGGATTGGCGAAAACATCGCGACACTGTTCTGGTGCTCTTTCCGGATAAGTTACAACTTCGAAACCCGCGACTGTTTGAGGCTTTCCGTCCACATCAAGGATATACGACCTTTCTTCACTAAGAATTTTGTGATATTCTTCTTTAGAAACCCGGTTGACAAAACAAGTGTTCAATCTCGCCCGATTCGCCAAATCGCCAATAAGGCCGAGACCAAGACTTCCCGTCCCTATGTGAACATGGGAGCCTGGCACGAAGCACTAGGCTCGGTAATCTCTAAAAACTCTTTTGTTAACGAGACTTCTGTCTTTCAATTGAATAAAAAGCCAAAGCTTCCTCGCAGGGCTTGCAAGTCTTCAAATGATCTTGGAACGTGTTGAAAACTGCCTCACTGTAGATGCCCTCGCCATACCCCTCCATTGTATCAAGGGGAATATGATGATACTTATCGGGGGGAAGACTGGTTCTAATCCGTGTCAGGTTTGGATTACTCGCAAGTGCTGCATAGGACATATTGATTTCCTGAATCTCTTCCTTGGAGAAATACTTGGTCTGCTCATCCATCGGTAACTCTAGTCCTTTCTCTTTTAGAATCCTCTTTGCATCATCGATAGTGACTATCTTTCTATCTTCCATGACAACAGCTCTTTGTGCCTGAGGGGAATCGCGGGCTCCACTTTTGTCCCCCGTAACTTTAGACCGGAAAGGGGAGTATCTACTAAGAGAGCCAAACAATCCTGTCACTCAAAAGCCACTTTCCGCTCGAAATGGTCCTGACGAAGGTCGAACGACCAAAATCGGTCGCCCGAAACATACGTTGCAAAACGAACTCATAAACTTTGACCCTCCTCGGCTCACAAAATCATTTGTTTTTAAGCTTTAAATTAACATCCTACCTGGAAGTCAAAACTCCAAGAGCAGTCTGATGGGAAACTCGGCATTGAAAACAACATTGGAATCGATTTTGATGTCCGAGATTCTTCAGATCTCTTGCCTTGGCGCTGAGTGGCAATGCGTGGTATGACGGACAGTCAGAATCGCATAATCGACAAGCTAGAGAACTTGATGCGACAATACTGCAAGGAGAAGACTGTGACGTACATTGAATGGGGAAAGTTCTGGCGGCTAGTGAAAAAGGCGGGTTTGATCAAGACACAGAAAGACTTTGAGAAAGAACTCTGGGCTGTCATGAAGTACAGGACGAAGGAAATACGGAATGAGCGAAAACGTACTGATCGATTTGGAGAATCGAAAATGGGTCGCGCGTGGATTTATTTCCCGCTGAAGATGTTGGATCGATATCTCAAAGGCTCGTAGTCATTCAGGGCCAACGCGGCGACGACTCCAACATTTCAAGAAAGCCTTAACTCAGATCCTGCTAGTCCCATCCGTGCGACCTTCCCTATGAGTTTGACAGATGAAGTTAGAGACGTAAGAGATCTTTACGACAGATGGTCTTCTGGGTACGACGCCGACGAAATGCTAGAGACTGAATATGTTCATCTAAACAAGGAGTATCTCCAAACTTTCGAGAAGTACAGGAACAAGATCCGGCCCGGTCTCGTTCTGGACCTTGGCTGTGGGACTGGAAATGACGCAATTGCCCTTGTCAGACTCGGCTTCAAAGTTGTTGGACTTGATGTATCATCAAGAAGCCTCGAAATCGCAAGGCAAAAGGTAGAGAGGCTTAGGTTGAAGCCCCAGGTGGATTTCGTTGTTTGCGATATCCATCATCTTCCTATAACAAAGAGGTCAGCGGACTCGATAGTCTCTCTTGGCTTCATGCTGTCGCATACTCCTCATCTATCGTCCGTAATACGAGAAATCTCACGAATTCTGCGAGATCATGGATACTTTATTCTCGATTTTGAAGGAAAGAAATCCCTTGACCTGCCTTTCTGGATTGCCGATACCGTCATGAGGAGAGATTTCCTTGGGAATGAGTCTTTGACATTCAGATCGTTTGTTGGATTCCTTCGAACCGGAAGCTTTCAGTGGAAGTGCAATTCGCGAACCAAGGGTTTCTTGGGATCGATTAGCCTTTACGCAACTTCTCCAGCTCAGGCTACTGGAATCCTGAAAGCCAACAATCTTGTTCCAAATGGGATTCATGTTGTTCAAATGATGCGGTCTCTATACGCGATTAGCTCCTATCATCCGGTTCTGGACAAAGTTACCAGGGTTATCGCGAAGAACTTGGGACACAAGGTCAAGAAGATGAAGCTTACTTCGTTTCTCGCTGATGCTTTTCTGATTGCTGGGTATAAACAAGAATCTAATGCCCTTGCTTAACGCCACACATCGATGAGTTTCGTCAGAACGTATCGTGTCATTTCTCGGAAAAGAATCTCCCGTCTGACTGTTTCGGTCACGTCAGACTGCCTGGAACCAATTCGCTTGAGTTGAAACGCATGAATGGAGCCGCAAGTGTAACTGTGAGTGTGGGCTTACTTTCAGCGGAAAATCACTTGTCTAGTCTCGATACAGTGTTGCCCGAAGAACTATGCCTCGAAACACGAACAAAACACCACCACCAGTTGAGCTGGTCAACGCCACCTACGACGATGTGATCAATAAGTTCATCAAAAAGTTCGACCTACCACCCCAAATTGCTGCAACAATAATCATAGCACTTCGCGATCGGTACTCACAAATGGCTATCCATTTAGCTCTCGACTCGGCCTAGTGCTTCGCCAAGGAAAACCCCGACAACGTCGTCATAAATCAGCCCCCACCGCCCCCGCCTCCACCTTTGCAACCATTCGCGCATGAGCGCACAACGCGTTACGTCGGTTGACGGAAGGAAGCCCCCGTCAATCCCCCTTTCTTTTTGCAGCTCTGCTCGTTGGCAACCCATCTACTTTAGCTCCTGATGAAGCAGCCGAACACATCCGAACGAGTCATGACTTGGTGTTATTTGTGATAATACTTTAACCAAAAGTCGACAGCTGAGCCTATGCACGCGAGAAATGATGCCAGTGGAACGAAGATAGAGTCAGCATTGACCAAATCCGCAACATATTGGATAAGTAACGAAATAGCGATGCTAATTCCAATTATTTCACCAAACAAGAACGCAAAGAACCCGTTGCGTTTGGATTGGAATAGGTTGTTTCCAGGAATCTTGATCCGGCCCTTTCCAAAGCCTTTGACGATTCGGCCAGAAACCAAATCGAACACAAGATAGGCCAAAATTGAGGTGAATGTGTAGGCCCAACTCTGCGGGGACAGTATGTAAAGAACGCTAAGAGCAAGCGTTGAGCCGAGAACCACGAAAAAGATAGTTCCAGTGAATGGTCTTGGACGACTTCCTTGAGTCATTTTCGGTCTGATGTAGTATTTGCTCATCTTCATGGCGATTTTTGCCAATCCTTTCTGATTGTCAGCTTCCACTGAACCAATGTCAGAAAACACAGCAATCAGAATCTGGTCAATTTGGTCAGAAGAAAGCAGAAACTTGCTTGGATTATTCGAAGTAATTTGGAATGGCGCTCCCTTGGTTTTTGGGAAACATTTCCTCCAACCGTGTGATGCGCTTCGCCACCGGCGGATGGGTCTCTGATCCTTCGTCCTCCCCGGGGCCAAACCGCTCGAATACGGATATCAGACCTTCAGGGCCATTCACGATAGCGCTTTCTCGGTCTGATGCTGTGCCTGAAATGAAGGACATCGGGTATTTCGAGAACTCTTCGTATGTTTCTGAGTCCATTCTGAGATCTTTTGCTTCCTTATACAGGCCAAAGTCGAACTTTGTCACTGCAACCTCGTAGCTCTTGTTTCTTCCCGATCCGAGAATTCCGATTAGCTTAGCCTCGATTTTTCTGCCTACAGCCGGAACTTGCGCATACTTGTGGATTCTCTTCCATTCGTCCGATGTAAGCTCGAAAATCCCGTACGGTGTAGTTGCGAGTGCGATGGTTATTCGCTCCAATAGTGGGAGTCGCCTGTCGATTACCTGCTGGGGCGGATTCCATTCTTTTAGAGACTCACATTCCAGCTGTTCTATCGAACGGATGAGCTTCAAGGGAGATGCCCGGAAATCAGCGTCCGTTGGTAGTTAAAGGCTAACCTTCTCCTGGTTCCCTCGCTCGAAGGAAAGATTGTGGAGGGCTCTTGTTGGAGCGATCCTTGGGATGCCTATCATAACGACGGACTCAACGACGGACTCGTTCAACGAATCATCGGTTACGATGAAGGTTTCTTCTAGGAACGATCTGGAAATCAGCGGAGACTTTGGAATGACTCAGTACAAAGTGAAGTTGATCTACCTAGACGGCTCGACCGAGATAAGGAACGTCTCTGCTTCCTCTGCCGATGAAGCGAGAAGAGTGGCGAGAATGCTCGCTCCAGAAAGCCCGATAAGTTTCAAAACTAACCGCAGGACGCGAAATCGGTACCCGACCAAATCGTCCAAAAGTCTTGTTGATGTCGAAGTTCTGGGACTAATCGACGATGTCGTCGATAGCATCGATGCGGTGGCCGAGTTAGACTCGAGTCGGCTCCTGCAGAAAGGGAAAGATATCGTTCACAAACTCAAAGACATCAAAGACGATGTTGTGGGGAAGGATGAGGACACGACTAAACGAGAATGATAGAATTCTCCGAAGGATTTTCGGTGTAAGAACCATGAGCCCACTCGTCAGATTCAGCGGGTCCTCGATGGTTCCCCTAAATCATAGGGTTCCGCTGTAAATTTGCAGTGGAACCCGCCGGGCCCGCCATTTCTGCTAGTCATTTCATCCCTTCCCCAACGGATACTGAGATTGTCGACCACGGACCTGAAAGAGAACCAGCTTGATGGCGAGGACCTCTATGAATTGGACGAGACTCCTAATCGGCATTCACTTTCTGTCTTCCTTCATTTCGGAGGGACATTAGGACCCGGGCTGGTATAGAGGAAGATCTTGCCAACAATCTTCTCTCCTGCTTTTGAGGCGTGGCTGGAGGATGCTGTGTTAGACTCGGGAATCTCATTGATCATGGTATGGATGCGCCTTGACTTAAGATAGATGAGCCTGGCCTGCAAATTGTCCCTCATTATGCCCATTCTTCTGAACTGGGGTTCAACGTAGAGACCGTGGGACCTTGCTAATCCGTCTACAATCGTCATCCACGCCATACCAACGATTCTGTTTGCTATTCTGACAACGAAGCATTTGTCCCCATTCTTGAGGGCTACGCTAATCCATTTCCTATTTGTCTCAGGCTGCGCACCGGCCATAAAGCGTTCTATTTCTCCGACATTATACTCCATGCTGACATGATGCTTGAACCTGTGGTTCAGAGGAACCTTATCGACATCGAGCTGCCAGATGTTCCAGACTTCCTTCGGATGTTCTGCTACCTCATACTCTGAGAAAATGTAACTCGAAGGCTTCAGCAAATAGAAGTGGTCGAATACTTCCCTGGATTTCGTGAAGATGGTTCCCGTGGTTTCATAGCCGTCGTATATGAACAAACCATTGTTGTGTCCATCAGAACTCTGGGAGACGTAAACTTCGCCCTCGGCTTCAAGAGCCTCTTTTGCCTCGTGATGGAGGATTGGGTCAAAGAAGGACAGGCCCTTCGGCAAGTCTCCGAGTTGCTCATCTACGGACTTTAACTCGTATACTTGAACGCTACTGCTATTTGTCACGAGTCTCTTCCCGCGATGATGTCATAGGTTACCAATCCAGGATCGTGAATTTCTTGGTTAGTCCCTCTTCTCCGAGGATGTTGCCTATGACCAGTTCAAGGCTATCTTGGCTACGATGGAGGCCCACAACCTCGTCATCTTTCAGGGCGTCCTTCAGGAGGTACTCGAACTGGGTCTTACGATCAGTAATGTGACCAAACCTCCTGACATGCTCCCTTTCTATCTGCTCATAGGCATACATGAACTCGTACAGAGATCTGTATATTTGATGCTCCAAATTCTCCTCGATATTGAGTTCGAGGTCAGCCCTATCCTTTCCCCCAATCGTTATGGTCTGGAGTCCTTCCAAGTCCGCCCAAAATATGGTGCCATCTGGAGCCAATACTGCATCCTTGTCGAGCCAGACATCGTAGAAGTCCAACCCGCTGTATGTTCCATTGCCATTGTCCCTCATGGACCTAACGAACAAAGTGAGAATTGCGATCCCGCTCTTGACGAAGTTCTTCAGGAAATCCATCGCCTTGTCATTGTTGTCGATCCGGAAAAAGTCGAACAGCTCCCCAGTGTCATCCCCGATGGTCCAGTCTGAGTGGAAGTAGATCCTGATATTGGACGGGATTAGCCTTGTTTCCTGAACCATCACTTGCTTGAACCTTCTGTACCAATACAATTGGGTGATCTGCTTTTGGAGGGCTTCTGGGAACCTAACAATCTTCACCAATGGAGCAATCCTGAACCCGTGAATGGATGTGGTGCTGGCATCTGACATCTCCGTTGCCTTCATGGCGATGGACGCGAATTCGAGTCCCTGAGACCCATAGGGGCACCCTCTCGACCACAGCTCCCCGGTAAGATACCTTGGTAACTTCATCTCTTTCTCCTTGGCGTTCGTGATCCTTTCCTTCGTAGTACCGCTCTTGAGGAGGCTGCAGATCTCCTCCTTTTTGAAGAGCTGGCGGCTGAACGGGCTGGTGGTCGACCCTATTCCCTTGACGGAGAAATAGAAATCGGTGCCGTCAATGGTCATGTAGGGCTGTCTACCAACAGCACTCCTGTTGTCATCAATCAAGAGCTCTTTGGTTCCTATCGGATCCACATATGAGAACGGCTTTACACTGTCAGGGAGGTATATCCTCTCGAAATCCGACATCTGAAAACCTTTGAAGTACTTGTTAGTTATTGTCACGGCTCCGTCGTATACGTTGAGACTGACAGGCATTCCCCTGAGGTTGATGTGCCCTAGTTTGGCAATTGCCAATTCAGGGCTTCTTTCCCCGGCTTGAAGATTACTGCCTGGGGCCTCCACAGTATGGGCACCTATCATCTGTGGTTGGAATCAGGGTTCCACAGTACTTGCAGTTTACCTTAGCAACATCCCTTACCACGACCTGCTGGGGTGGCCTTGAGCCCAAGTCTACCCTGGATTCCCAAGGCGTTGAAGATGGAGCACCAGGAACGATGGGTGGATGCTCGGGAATGGTATCCATGCGTCTCCTTCGCCTTGAGGCATAGACTGCGATTATTACGATGAATAGGACAACTACTATTCCTACGACAAAATACGGAACCAACCCAAAGAGAACTTCGATGACGTTCGTAGGGGGAGGACTTGCTGGCGCTAGATTGTAGCTGGTTGAGGTAACGTAGAGATTATCGGTGTACGTGAAACTTCCAGCGTTTCCTTGATACGAACCATTATCCTGCTCGACGTAGTTGTAGCCTACGATATATCCAGTGGATGGATCAAAGTATTCGTACCAGGTATAGGATGCTGTAAAGAGACCGTAGTAGTCATTCCGCTGATGTTGACCTGTCCCCTTGGCTTGGATGGTTTGAACGTACTTGTTACCTTCTGTGGGTAATTGCAGACTGTAGTTCTTCGACTGCACCGTGAATTGAGTGTTCAGAGCATAGAAGCTGCCCCCCACGGGAAGCGAGGGGTTCATGGCAAACCAAATGTATACGGGGCTTGAGTAGCCTACCTGATTGTCCGTTCCTTTAACATATGTGAACGTGCTTGATGACCAGGTATAACTGCCTGAAGACGAGCTTGAGTTAGAGCCCCCCTGGTTGTTGCTATACTGAAACGAGTAGCTATAGGTGGCTGATACATTGCTCCCGCTGACAGAGTTCATCTGCTCCATCCCCGTTGCATGAGTTTGATCCGTGTATCCAGAGTAGGAGCCCTGACCGTTGTTCACAGTGATAGTTTCGGAATAGTTGAAGAGATCCCCACTCTGTGGCGCATACGCGGAAGCAGAATTCGCATTAGCCGCTATAGCAAGTACTACCACGAATACTGACAGAGTTGCTCCGAATACTTTGTAGTTCAACCTGCAAACCCTCCGACGCCGTGACTATGGGCTGGATGGAACCCTCCCATCCCACTGAACGTCGCATGATAGGAGGAGTGGGCGACGAGTACAGGATAGTACCAGACAAAGAAACCTGGACGTGACCCATATGTGAATTGCACTGGGGTTTCCGTAATCTTGGCTGTAGGGTCAATCTCCTTTACTATTTCGTTTCGAACCCCATGGATCATTCTTACTGCCAGGGCAACCACTTCCGACCGCTCCAGTCCTTTGGCATAACCTGTGAGCAGAGTGACTGCTTTCTCCATCAGGTCGAGGGCTTCATGTGACTCCAACACGGGTATGGAAGCGAGAATAGCTGCTCCCACTATCGGGTACTGTAAGTAGTTCTGCAGCTGCTCCAGAATATACTTCACTTTCTCTCCTATCTCGTCCGCGTTTAGTTCTCCGATTCCCAAGAAAGCCGAAGCGATCTCCGTGTCCTCTGATGTCATGTATCCCCAGGAGGTGAACAGGGACCTGAATTCTTGAAATTTGGAGCTCAACCCGTCGACCGGAACATTCATGATTGCAAGTATCGAAGCAGCTTCACTTGATTTAGTCAGATTCTTAAACTGGGCAAATCGGTCGACCGGATAGGTCCCGTCGAACCTTCTGCCTGCCATGATTGTTGCGGCAATCCCAGCGGATTGCTCTTTCGGAACACCTTGATGTCTTAGCTGTTGGTCTAGATTCTTGAGGATGGATCCAAGGCTCTGAACGTCCTGACCGGCCACCGCGGCCATGATCTCAGCGGCCATGAGCTTGTTGGGGAGTCCGGAGTCCAACGCCTGAAGGGTTCGGAGGGCATCGATGAACCTTTGACTTATTTGAGCAGTATCGCCTTGGAGTTTGGCCAGCCCTATTCCTGTGCTCCATAGCAATGACCGGGCTTCAACCCCATTACCGATATTGCCACTTTCTGAGGCCTCCAGATTCTCTATCTCAGGGACTTGAGTTCTGACCCAATTCACGTAGGAAGTAGCCTTGTCGGCTATAGAGCGCAGCTCTGCATAGGTTGCCTTGATCTCTGCTATGAAATCAGGAAACTCTTGATCGGCTACCCTGTAGTATCTTACACCAAGATCGTTAAACACGAGAGTTCCAAGACCCGTTAGGGACAAGTATCCTTCATCGTGTGCCACCATTCGATCAATCAGGGACTTCTCCTGGATGAGCTCATTCACGTTTGCCTCCATCCGACTTAGCTCGGATTCCTCGCTGGAAACCGCAGCCGTTTCTTGTTGAATTCTCTCTTGGAGCTTATCCTTGTCCTCCTTTCCTTCAAGATGGAATAGGAATGAGTGCTCTTTTTGCTTATCCTGCCGTAGGGCCGCTTCGGTTTGGTCCTCCATAGACTTCACAGTGTCTACTTGCGCGATCACCTGGGAGAGTCTGGCAACATCGCTAATCCCCTTTTCGTAATCCTCCTTAGTTGTCTTCAGAACATAGCCGTTAACTGACAAGTATTCCAAATCGGCCGATGAAACCGAAGTAATGGGTTCTTCCCTGTCAAATACTTGAGATAGAAATGTCCTAACTTCACTACACTTCATAATAGGACCCGCGATGAGCGAAAGTGCTACAACTTAAGTGATTTGTTGTAACAGCAAGGATGCACCATCGCCGAACCCAGCTTACCTTCTTGGGAGACCGACATGTCACGGAAGTTTCACGGTGTCCTCCGGAACGAGCTCCTTCAACTCTGAATTGCAGTTAGAGGTTCTTCATGAACAAGTCTGAGAATTTCTCGGCCTCCTCCAGTTTCATTACCGTTTTCATGTCAAGAGACTCTGGATCCCGTGTAGAATCTCGTGCCCTGCAATTGGAGCTCCTCACTGACCGAGGGAACAGCCGTCATCTAGACTATTGTAACGGTCGATTATGAGACCCGGTTCAAGTTGGGTCTTTTCGCGGACAAGGCGAGAAACCAACGTGCGTGTTGCGTAAAGGCCAGCTGACTACGTCAGATTTTTCCGGTCGAATCTAGATGATTTACACATTTCGCTATCATATAGAAGTCTTCGAATCCCCAAAAAAAGGGGAAATGTAGCCTCGGGGAGGCTACAGCGCGACTTGGCTGTCCTAGCTCAGGGTGAAAGATATCTTGCTGTTGAGGCTGGTCGAACCGTTGAGTGCGACGGTCGGGGTGTGTAGTCGCACGTGTGCCGCTATGACTCCTGAGCCTGAGATCGTGGCGCCGTCAAGTGCACTGAAAGTGATGCCCAGAATTCCTGAGTTGCATTGTTCGATAGCTACTGTGCTGCCGTCGCTTGCTGTAACAGTCGCATGAATGACTCCTGCAGAAGCGCCAATGTTGCCGATGCAGAAGAACGTCTCATAGTCAGTGTTGGACTGCAGTGTGGCGCCCCAGTTCAAGGAAGCCGTGGCAGTGTCAGCGAATGAGGATGCGAGTTGGGTTGCGCAGGCGGGCATAACGGTGACAGCTCCGAGGAGAGTAACGGCAGCCTGAATCGAGATCGTCAGCTCCTTTGTCTGCCCGACCACTGTCCCGACGTTGGTGATGGTGACTTGCAACATGGCAGAGACAATAGGCATAGCTGCGAGTACTAGTGCCATGATCCCTAACAGGGCGATTTTTCGTCTCTTCGCGAAGTGAAACCGAGCCTTTCCATCTTGCTCTTTTTGATCCATTTTCTTCACCTCGCTTTATTCTTGCCTAGCTACTCGCCGTTCAGAAATATAACTAGGCCGTCTACAGATGAAATGGCCATCCCCAATTGGACACAATCGCGTTAGCTAACGTCTTCCTGGTTCAATTGCGTATACTTGCGTTCAGTTAGAGTATTCTCGCTTAGGTTCGGCCCTAGCAGACATAAGATGCATAATATTGCCGGAACATCCCGGAGAGAGAATCATGGTTCAACATCCTGCATATGAGGGAGACTGCTAACGAATGGTGTGCGTATTTGTTTCTGTCTTACAAATGAGTGTGTTCGAATCATCCCAGTAGAATATTGGAGGCCCTCTTGCATATGGAGTTATATAGCAGGTTTCCGCACAGAATATTGCCAGCGGTCCAAACTTGCCAGAACGAACCCTCCCAGCACTCGCCGCGCGCAATAAGCCAGCGGCGAGGCGCAACGAAAGCCTGACCCGGACCTTCCGAATTGACAAAGACGTTGACCGTAAACTTGGAGACATTGCCGAGACCGAACGAGTAAGCATGAATGTCATCGCCAACAAGGCGCTCCGTAGGTATGTGGATTGGGAGTCGAATGCTGAAAAGTTCGGCACGGTCACGACCTCTTCAAGCACGATCAAGAAATTCTTCGACTACCTATCAATCGAGCAGGCCAAGGAGATGGGAAAGTGGTGGGGCGAAAATCAGGTACCAGGCATTGTTACCTACTTCTTCAAAAAGTTCGATTTCGACAGTGTTCTAAAGGCTTTGGAGTTTCTGGGCGCCCAGTATGGACGAGCCTTCACCTTTGAAAACAGTTTCGATGGCAAAACTCATACTCTCATCGTCAAGCACGACATGGGCTTGAAAGCAAGCGTCTTTTACGCAGAAGCGGCAAAGGCCGCGTTCGCGCACCTCGGACTGGGAACGGACATGTTTGTGACTGAGGACCAACTGATAGCGATTACCCCGCCTGATCCGTCCCACCCGTTGAACCGTTCCAGCGAGGGTGCTTCCAACCTGAAGTACGAGCGGTAGAATCGTCTTGGTCCGACGACGGTACCAGCTTTGACATGTCCAGGACTTGACAGAACCCCCAGAATTACTAAGTTCCACGATCTCCAACCCTAGTCCCTGAACGAATTGCTGAAAAACAACTGGCCGAAAACCGTGTCTGGGGGCGCCAGCCTCATGTGATTACCGTGAACATGAACTGGTTGTTGCCCGACGTAACCAGGGTTAATGTGTAAGTGCTTCCTGATTGGAATGTGAATGCTTGACCATCTATGATTATCCCCATAGCTATCATAGGATTCGGCATGACGGTTGGTCCCGACCAGTAAGTGTTTGCATACTGGTTGTTTCCAGAGTCCTTGACGTAGTAAGCAGCGAGGGTAACCGGCACACTACCTGTATTCCTGATGCTCACGGTCAAGTGAATGGCTCTTCTGAAGAGAAAGACGATTCCCCTCCTCGGGTCCACCCGGAGTCTGAAGGGGCGGTTGTCGAACTTCCGACCCATCTTCTTCACGTGGACATCCTAGGTGACTTCAACCTTCTCTCACATGACGCGCAAACTACAATCATGCAAACACTGGACTTGGGGCATACGGTTGAAAGCCATACGGACGACGAGAAGGGGACCGGTTCCTCCACTGTTGACGATAGCGAGGAGGGCCGCCCACTGGGGTGCTCCAAAGCTCGTGCCTCCGCCTGTGAACCATCCCGATCTCATTGTCCGTATGACTCATGAGTTACTCATCGGCAGTTCCTGGCTGGCTATACTTCAGGAAAGCCTCCACTGGACGCCCGAGGCCGTCAAAGGATTTCTAGGGCGGGTACACCAACTCGGATATACAGAAATTGCCAGGGAGGACCTCGTAAGTGTTAACGAGATGTTTGAAAAATTTCGAGAGGATCCAGACTACAACATTACGTCCAGAGAATGGGTAAATTACATGTGTCATGTCTGGGAAGATCATTGGACAAGGCAAGCTCAGATGTAGAGAAGCGGCTTGACGATTTCTCCCAACACTGGCACTTGTCGGCCGGATTTATGCCCATTCAGGCATATGTCCCACCGGCCCCTCGTGGAGTCGTTTGAAGTTGTTGCAGGACTTCAGAGGCGGGGGCGCTCCAAAATGACGATTGTTGATTCTGGGCATCTCGGTTACTCAAGAATTCACCGCCAAGGCACTACTCCACCCCAAAGTCAGCGGCGGAATGCCTCTGCCAACGGCACTTATGACTACTGTCCCGATTTCGAATAGTTTGACGGTTACGCCCCTCTACAGAACATCCGCGGGCGTTAACTGCATTTCTTAACCCGAGCAATCTTTTTCCGCGACTAGTAGTTCTCGAGCCTCAAGCATGTCAGTTCCACTTCTTCTCTCCCCAAAACAGGTCCGGCTGAACAAACCAGGTGTAATGATTATCGACGCTCGCTCCTTCAAGGACTATCATAGAGGACACATTCCGGGCGCCGTCAACTTTCCCCTGGCCGAGTATCACTGGGCCGACACGAGTCCGGAGGGAATCAAAGCATTCACTAATCACATGGAACGCCTCCTAGGCTTCGTCGGAGTATCACGCAACAGCCACGTCATCTTCTACGAAGACACTAGCGGCATGATGGCTGCTCGTGGTGTATGGCTGCTTCACTACTTGGGCCACGACAAAGCGAGCATACTGGACGGTGGTCTCCGTGCATGGAAGAAAATAGGATACAAGACAACTACTCATCCGACACCGCCAAAGCCCACCACGTTCACAGCTTATGTCCACCCAGAGGTTCTCGCGACGATAAACCGTGTCCGCAACTCTCTAAAAGATCCGAACATCAACTTACTGGACGTCCGATCTGGAGAAGAGTACAACGGAACTCTGGTCAGAGCAGCCCGCGGAGGCCATATCCCCAAAGCCAAGAATGTTGACTGGAAGCGGACGCTGACTAGGCAAGGTACTCTCAAACCCATTGTCGACCTGAAACGTCTCTATGACCGTGAGGGTCTCGCCATGAATGGCGAGATCATAACCTACTGCCAGGCCGGATACAGGGCAGCCCACTCATACGTCATACTCAAACTGTTGGGCTATTCTAAAGTCCGAAACTACCTGGGGTCCTGGTTCGAGTGGGCAAACGCACCAGGCACCCCAGTAGAAAACAGGAACCCCAAGCTAGATACGGTTTCACAGCCATAATAGCTCCCTAGGCCTTCGCGATCACGTCTATTTCTACGAGTACGTCGTCCCGCATGAAGTTGCAGACTATTGTCGAGCGGACGGGTCGATGGGTGCCGAAGTAGCCTGCGTATACCTCGTTCATATCTTTGAAATGGGATGAGTCTTTCAAGTAGACCGTTGTTTTCGTCACTCTTTGCATCGAGCTTCCTGCCTCGTCTAGTATCGCCTTGACATTCTCCAGGACCCGCTTAGTCTGTTCCCTTATTCCTCCAGTGACAGTCTTACCCGTCTCCGGGTCAATAGCGACCATTCCAGAGGTGAAGACGAACCCGCCCTCAACTATTCCCTGAGAATAGGGCCCTATCGGTTTCGGAGCCTTTGAAGTCTGAACAGTCTTCAAACTATCATCATTTTGAATGTGAATTGTTGGCGCTTTTATTTCTATGATTCAGGTGGAGGGGGTGGTTTGGCTACTTCTTCAACTTCTCCCAGTTGTGTTGGCGTAGCTTGGCAATCTTGGGTTCTATGACCACTTGGCAGTAAGGTGCGTCCGGGTTCTTCTCAAAGTACCGTTGGTGGTAGTCTTCGGCCCTGTAGAAAGCCTTGAAGGGGGTCAGCTCTGTGACTATCGGTTTCTTCCAAACCTTCTGCCCGTTAATCTCCTTGATCACGTCTTCCGCAATCCTCCTCTCCTCGTCGTTATGGTAGAAGATCACTGAGCGGTACTGGGTACCAAAATCCGCCCCCTGCTGGTTGAGGGTTGTAGGATCATGGGTCGTGAAGAAGATATGCAAGATATCCCTGTAGGATATCACTCCGGGGTTGTAGGTGATCTGGATTGTTTCAGCATGCCCTGTGTGCCCAGTGCATACGTCTTCATAGCTGGGATTGGCCCTAGCCCCGCCGGAATAGCCTGATTCCACTTTCTCAACGCCCTTCAGCTCGGAAAAGACAGCTTCTGTGCACCAGAAACAGCCACCACCTATGGTAGCCATTTCGAGACCCGACCCGATTCTCGGAGGCGTATCCGCTTTTGCCATCGTTAGACCCGTAATCTAGGGTGTCCATGATAGATGAACCTTAGCGGGGTTCGCCAGGCACTGGGCTAAACCCTGACCCTCTAAGCGCCTCCTCTTCAACCCGAACTGCTTGTAGAGGCCCCTGCCCATCCTACTAGCATGCAACCTCATCAGCAAGAATCCTCTCCTTCTACACCAATCAGCCGCCGACCTCACCACCAATGACGCCACACCCCTATGCCGAGACCCAGGCTCGGTATACATCGATAGCACGTATGGCTGGACAAGGCCTAGAGTCTCCGGGCCAGGCTGAACCGGCCTCAACCATACGCAGCCACTGCCCGCCACATCGCCCCGCCCATCCTCAACAATCCAGCCCTTCAACTTCCCGCTCCTCAGCCTTGGCCGAGCCCATTTCCGATACGCCCTATCCGCCGCGTCCAACGACGAGGTATCTCCCACTCGCATATCGGTCCACATCCCACGCCGATGCCTAATCAACAAATCCAAATCTCGCAGTTCGGCCCGGCGAACCCTAAACTTGGCCAGCCAAGACTTGCCCGATCTAGCAGCAGATTTTCGTCTCAAGGCGCAACCTTAGTGGAAGAGGGCTGCCCGTAATTCTCGGGCATAGGGGCCAATCGTCTTGGGTCCAAAGTCAAATGGCATGTCCGCCGCTCGGAACAATTCGGGCAAAGGCTTCGACCCGCCCAGGGCCAGTGCTCTTTCATAGGCGCCGATCGCTCCTCTAGGGTCCTTTCTGTAAGCGGCCCAGAGGCCGAGCGCACCGGTCCAGGCTATTCCATACTCGATGTAGTAGAAGGGAACCTCGTACAGGTGCAATTGCCGCTGCCAGAAGGATTGGCGAAAGTTCTCGTATCCTTTCCAGCTCTCTATTCCGCCAAACCTTTCCCGGAGCCTGATCCAGAATTTTTCTCGCTCTTCCGTTGAGTGTCCGGGGTTCGTGTAGACCCAGTGTTGGAAAGCATCTATGGTTGCAATCCAGGCCAGCAACCTAACCAAGCCTATCAAGTGGTCCCGTCTCGACCGGGTCGCGTCTTCCTTACTGTAGAAAGTACCCTCTAGGTGCTCGCCGCCGATTATCTCCATAGTCTGGGACGCCACCTCTGCAAATTCGAAGGGAATATTGTCCCCTCGATAGTGAATGGGCAGGTCGCTATTTCTGATGGCGAAGGTGTGGAAGGCGTGGCCGGATTCGTGAAGGAGAGTTCTGACGTCCTGGTCTCGGCCGACTGAGTTCATGAAGATGAAGGGCAGTCGAACCTCCATTAGCTCTGACTGGTATCCGCCCGGTGCTTTTCCCCGCCTGCTTTCCAGGTCGAGGAGGTTGAGCTCTGCTAGTCTGCGAAGGTTGGCGGCGAACTTGGGGTTGACCTTCTCAAAGATCGTGACGCACCCTTCGACAAGTTCTGTTGCGGTCTTGAACGGGTGGAGGGGAGGCTTGCTCTCCGGGTCCGCTGCCAGGTCGTATGGCCTGAGCGGGTCAACCGCTAGCTTGGACCTTCTGTCCTTGTCTAGGTCGCGAAGTAGAGGAACGACATACTCTTCCACGGCCTGGTGGAATTGGAAACAGTCTTTCGGGGTGTAGTCGAACCTTTCCTTCTTGCGGAAGATATAGTCCCGGTAGTTTTCGAAGCCTGCGTTTTGCGCAATCTTCTGGCGGAGAGTGATGAGCTCGTCGTAGAGCTGACCCAGGGCTTCTCGGTCTTTCTGCCGTCGGGTCTCGGCTATCAGCCAGGTTTCTTCCCGAACCTTCCTATCTGGCTCTTCCAGGTACCTGGCCATTTGCTGCATCGTCTTCTCCTGGCCCTGGTAGGTCGCGGTCATGGCCCCGGTGAGCTTCTGGTACTGGGTCGAGAGCTTCGTCTCTTCCTTCTCTAGTTCCACATTCTCTTCTCTGAATATGGAAACATTGTTCTCCACTCTTCGGTCTAGCACTGAGTAACGTTCAGGGGAGAGATTCTTCCTAGCAGGTGTCTTCAAGTATTTTTGGTCGAGCCCGAAAGACCCGACCTTCACGATTGGTTCAACATTCTCCACGAAGGAAAGGTAGGCCTTCTCCCTCTCGGGGTCGTTGGTCTGGCAGGTCATGCGAATATACCGGAGGGCCTGTTCCTCGTATAGGGCCGCTAGTAATTCGGACTCGTCCCTAAACCATTTTTCAATGTCGCTTGCAGATGGAAGGGGGCGGCCCTCAAGAGTAGCGAAGAGTTCCTTCAGTCGACCCTGGTCCGTCAGATCAATTCCGGACGGCAGGAAATTTCTAGGAAAGTCTCGAGGAAGACGAGAGTAGTCGAAGGACATGAGTTCTCAATCTCTCCCGGGAGCCACTTAACTGGTTAACATGGTTTTCGGGCGACCCGCAAAACCGTCACCATTCCCCACCTAGGACCCTAGGGCCAAGCTCAAGGAGGGACCTAATCGTCAGGTCAGGTTTCTCATCTGAAAAGTCATTGTGAGACGAGAAGCCGGTCAAGACCAGAACCGTCTTCATACCCAGCCGTTTCCCGGCCCGTAAGTCCCACCAGGAATCACCTACCAAAGGCGATTCACCCGCACCGATACTCAGCTTGTCCAAGACTTTGGAAACAAGCGTCACCCGCTGCCCAACAGTCTCCTCCAAGGAACGTAGCGTTCTACCGAATCC
>WNGL01003959.1_pt1 | contig 20493 bp, 23 predicted proteins | sample 5400591 | NCBI WGS metagenome assembly WNGL01 (sample SAMN13153377, study PRJNA577476) | soil metagenome | isolation source: 80 cm soil or saprolite under Garry oak tree replicate 1 | place: USA:California | collected 2016-06-15 | reverse complement strand
TCGCGCGCCGCATCACTCCGCCAGCATGCCGGCCCTGGTCGGCGGTGGCTTGCGTGCGCGCCCCGGCGAAGTGTCGCTCGCCCATCACGGCGTGCTGTTCCTTGACGAATTCCCGGAATTCCAGCCGCAGGCGCTCGATTCGTTGCGCCAGCCGCTCGAAAGCGGCGAGGTGTCGATCGCGCGCGCCAATTACCGCGTCACCTATCCAGCGCGTTTCATGCTGGTCGCGGCGATGAATCCGTGCCGCTGCGGCAAAGCCAATGAGCCAGGGTTCACCTGCCGGCGCGGGCCGAACACACGCTGCAGCGCCGATTACCAGGCGCGCATATCCGGACCACTGCTCGATCGCATCGACCTGCATATCGAAGTGCCGGCGGTGACCGCCGCCGACCTGATCCTGCCGCCGCCCACCGAAGGCAGCCGTGAAGTTGCCGAACGCGTCGCGCTGGCGCGCGAACGCCAAGCGGCTCGCTATGCCGCGATCGGGCTGCCGCATGTCCGCAGCAACGCCGCCGTATCGGGCGCGGTGCTGGAAGACGTCGCGCGGCCGGACGGCAGCGGGCTTGCGCTGTTACGCGAAGCTGCCGATGCGATGCGGCTCTCGGCGCGCGGCTATCATCGCGTGCTGCGCGTCGCCCGCACGCTGGCCGATCTCGACGGTGCGGAGAAGGTCGGGCGCGTGCATCTGGCGGAAGCTTTGTCCTATCGCGCGCTGGCCGACGAGATCAGGCGCGCAGCCTAAGCTCGAGTAGGTCGGGCCTGCTTGAATATGCTTTTTGATCTCGTCGTCCGCGAGGTTCCGACTACCCGGAGCCGTTGCCGTGGATCGAGCCGCGCATGCCGATCGCGGACAGAAACTCCTGGCGGGTTTCGGCATGGTCGCGGAACACGCCGAGCATGCGGCTCGTCACCATGGTGACGCCGGGCTTGTGTATGCCGCGCGTGGTCATGCATTGATGCGTCGCCTCGGTGACGACAGCGACGCCATGCGGCTTCAATACCGTATCGAGGCAAGAGGCGATCTCGGCGGTCATCTTTTCCTGGATCTGCAAACGGCGCGCATAGACCTCGACCAGCCGCGCCAGCTTGGAAATGCCGACGACGCGGTTGCGCGGCAAATAGCCGATATGCACGCGCCCGATAATCGGCGCCAGATGATGTTCGCAATGCGACTCGAAGCGGATGTCGCGCAACACGACGACTTCATCATAGCCGCCGTGTTCCTCGAACGTCCGTTTGAGATAATCGCGCGGATTGTCCTTATAACCAGCGAACCATTCCTCATAGGCGCGCACGACCCGCCCCGGCGTGGCAAGGAGCCCCTCGCGGTCCGGATCGTCGCCTGCCCAGCGGATCAGCGTGCGCACCGCAGCTTCGGCCTCGGCGCGCGACGGCCGCGCGGCGCGGTTGGCCGCCGCCGATTTGCTGCGTTCAGTCTTATTACCGACAGGCTTGTCCATAAATCTTTCTCCGGCCGAGCATTTGCTTACTCACACAAAATGGATGCATCGCTAGTCGCGCTCAATAAAGCATCAACCTCACAACCTGCGCAGCGCGACTTCCTCGACGCGGTGGTTTTCGCTCTTTTTCAGAATCAGATCGGCGCGCGGACGCGTCGGCATGATATTCTCGTGCAGGTTAACGAGATTGATCCGATTCCAAATGGCGGTCGCAGTCTCGATCGCTTCACTGTCGGACAGCCGCGCGTAGCGGTGAAAATATGATTTCGGATCGGCGAACGCCGTGCCGCGCAGCGTCAGAAACCGGGTAACGTACCAGGACAGCAACACGTCCTCCTCGGCGTCGAGATAAACCGAGAAATCGAAAAAGTCGGAGACGAATGGAATGGCTTTGCCGTCCTTGGGCAAGCGCCCGGTCTGCAATACGTTCAATCCCTCGACGATCAGGATGTCCGGGCGATCGATCTCGATCCACTGATTTGGGATCACGTCGTAGATCAGATGCGAATAGACCGGCGCGCGCACCGGCCGCCGTCCGGCTTTGATGTCGGAGAGAAAGCGCAGCAACGCCTGCAAATCGTAACTTTCCGGAAATCCTTTTTTCTCCATCAGCCCTTCGCGCTCGAGCACCGCGTTGGGCAAAAGGAAGCCATCGGTGGTGATGAGATCGACCTTGGGGACATTCGGCCAGCGGGCAAGCAAGGCTTGCAGCACACGGGCGGTGGTCGATTTGCCGACGGCGACCGAACCGCCGACGCCGATGATGTATGGCATTTTGGTGTCTTCGGTGCCGAGAAATCCCTGCTGCGCGCGAAACAGCATTTGCGTCGCCGCCACATAGAACGAGAGCAGCCGCGACAGGGGCAGATAGATTTCCTCGACTTCCGACATGTCGAGCCGGTCATGCATCGAACGCAGCCGCGCCACTTCAGCGGGCTTGAGCGTCATGGGCGTATCTTCCCGATGCATCGCCCATTCCGCGCGCGAGAACACGCGATACGGCGACACGTCCTGTTGAGTACGCTGCTCCATCGAATGCTCTCAGCTGCTCTTGCGCGCTGCCTTTTCCTCAAGGCCCGATTGGCGAGTGCGCGCGGCGAGTTCGGCCTCGACCTCATCGAGCGAAATGCCGCGGACATGCAGCACGACTAACAGGTGGTAAAGCACGTCGGCGGCTTCTCGGACCAAACCTTCCCGATCCTCGGCAACCGCGGCAATCGCGGCCTCGACCGCTTCCTCGCCGAGCTTTTTGGCGCAGTGGTCGACGCCGCGATCGAGCAGTTTGCGGGTATAGGAGACGTCGGCGCTTTCCCGGGCGCGGTCGCGCACGCGCTTTTCCAGATCGCGGATCGTAAAGCTCGACATCGCCAAGTCCTTCCGTCCGGCTTCCATATCATCTCCCCCGCCCAGCCGGGAGAGGCCGATTACGGATCGAGCCGAACCGGAAGACCCGCTCGAGCCATATATTCCTTCGCCTGGCGGACGGAATACTCGCCAAAATGAAAGATCGAGGCGGCGAGCACCGCGCCGGCATGGCCGTCACGAACCCCTTCGACGAAATGATCGAGATTGCCGACGCCGCCCGAAGCAATCACCGGCACTGAAACGGCATCGGCCAGCGCGCGGGTCAGGGCGATATCGAACCCCTGCCGGGTGCCGTCCCGGTCCATGGACGTGAGCAAAATCTCACCGGCGCCCAGCGTCACTACTTCGCGCGCATAGGCGATGGCGTCGATGCCGGTCGGATTGCGGCCGCCATGGGTGAAAATCTCCCAGCGGTCCGGTTCGCCCGGCTTTGCGACGCGCTTGGCGTCGATCGCGACCACGATGCATTGGTCACCGAACTTTTCCGCAGCCTCTTTGACGAAGCCGCGCCGCGCCACCGCGGCGGTATTGATCGAGACCTTGTCGGCGCCGGCAGCGAGCAGCGCGCGGATATCCTCAATGGTCCGGATGCCGCCGCCCACGGTGAGCGGCATGAAGCAGGCCTCCGCGGTGCGCCGCACCACGTCGAGCATGATGCCTCGGTTCTCATGGCTCGCGGTGATGTCCAAAAAAGTAAGCTCGTCGGCACCCGCCCCATCATAGGCGACCGCCGCCGCGACCGGATCGCCGGCATCACGTAGGTTGACGAAATTGACGCCCTTGACCACCCGGCCATCTTTGACGTCGAGGCAGGGAATGACACGGACTTTGAACATTCAGGCCGTCGCCTGCGCCTCGCGCAGGAGCGCGAGGGCTGCCGCGGCGTCGAGCCGGCCGTCGTAAAGCGCGCGGCCGACGATCGCACCTTCGAGCTTTTGCGCGCGTGGTTGAGTTAGCGCCTGCACATCGGCCAGCGAGGCCAAGCCACCCGAGGCGATCACCGGGATTGAAATCTTATCGGCCAGCCCGATGGTCGCATCGAGATTGAGGCCTTCCAGCATGCCGTCGCGATTGACATCGGTATAGACGATAGCGGCGACGCCGGCATCTTCAAACCGGCGCGCGACATCGAGCGCCGATAGCATCGATGTCTTCGACCAGCCTTCGACGGCAACTTTTCCGTCGCGCGCGTCGAGCCCCACCGCGATACGGTCGGGATAGGCGCGCGCGGCGTCTTTGACGAGCACAGGATCGCGCACCGCCGCAGTGCCGATGATCACGCGCGCGATCCCTTTGCCGAGCCAAGCGTCGATCGTCGTGCGGTCGCGGATGCCGCCACCGAGCTGCACCGGAATTTTCAGCGCGGCGAGAATGCGCTCGACGGCCGTAGCATTGACCGGTTTGCCGGCAAAGGCGCCGTCGAGATCAACCAGGTGAAGATAGGTGAAGCCTTGCTGCGCGAAGACGCGCGCCTGCGCCGCCGGATCGCGGCTGAAAACAGTCGCACGCGCCATATCCCCTTGCTGCAGGCGCACGGCCTCGCCGTTCTTGAGGTCGATGGCGGGAAACAGGATCACGGCTTCCACTTCAAAAAATTGGCGATCAGCGCCAGCCCGAGCTTTTGGCTCTTCTCGGGATGAAATTGCGTGCCGACGATATTGTCGCGTCCGACAATCGCGGTGATCGGCCCGCCATAATCGGCGTCGGCGATCAAATCCTGCGGCTGCGACGGATTGAGCGCGAACGAGTGCACGAAATAGGCGTGCAGTCCCTGCGGCCCGAGCGGCAATCCCTCGACCAGCGGATGCGGGCGCAGCACGTTAAGCGTATTCCACCCCATGTGGGGGATTTTCAATTTGGCGTCGCGCGGCGTGATCCGATCGACCTCGCCGGCGATCCAGCCGAGGCCTTCGACCACTTCGTATTCGCGCCCGCGCTCGGCAAGGAGCTGCATGCCGACGCAAATGCCGAAAAACGGTCGCCCGTTGCCGCGCACCGCTCGTTCAAGCGCTTCAACCATACCGGACACCGCGCCGAGGCCCCGGCGACAATCGGCAAAAGCGCCGACGCCCGGCAGAACGACACGATCGGCGCGCGATACCATATCCGGATCGCGCGTCACCACGATCGGCTGATCCAGTCCGGCCTCATGGGCCGCGCGCTCGAAGGCTTTCGCCGCCGAATGCAAATTGCCCGAGCCGTAATCGATAATGGCAACGCTCACCGATGCGCTCCCGGTTCGGGAAACAGCCCGATCACGCCGCTTTGCTCGGCAGGCGGCACGGCCGCAGCTGCCGGAGCAGATTTTGGAGACGTCGCTGCGGCGCGCGCGGCCGGACTCCGGCGTGTCCAGACATCGAAAAAGCGCCGCTCTGCATCTTCGAGATCGTCGCCGGTGACCACGCCGACATTTCGCCAGTTCCGTCGGGCGAGCTTGAAACGCCGCAACGTGCCCGCCTCAAGCCCGACGAGAAGGGAGATCAAGAGGTCAACGACCACAATTGTGAAGACCGAAGCGCCGAGCGCGCTCAACGCGACGTCCAGCGCCGCCGAGATCAGCAGATAAATCGCAAGCGCCAGCCACAGCCGATGGCGCAGCATCCACAATGGGGTAAGCAGAAAAGCCCACCACGAGAAGCCCTCGCGCACGAAGACAAACCGATAGGGATCGCCTGCCGCATCCGCGGCGCCAAGCGGCGGTTGATGGACGGTATAGGCAGTCATTTGACCGATTCTTTCAGCAGCTTTTGCTGCACTATCCTTGGAAACTCTCGCCTCTGGAAACTCTGGTTTCCCGGACCAGAGCTTAGTTGCCGAGCCTGCCCTTGGTGGACGGCACCTCGTCCGCTGCGCGCGGGTCGACGGCAACGGCGGCGCGCAACGCGCGGGCCAGACCTTTGAAACAGGATTCGGCAATGTGGTGGTCATTGCCACCGTAGAGCGTGGCGACGTGCAGCGTCACGCCGGCGTTCGTTGCGAAGGCGCGAAACCATTCTTCGACCAGTTCGGTATCGAACGGCCCCACTTTGGCGCGCCCGAATTCGACCTTGAACACCAGGAACGGCCGGCCAGAAATATCGATTGCAACGCGGGTGAGCGCCTCGTCCATCGGCACGTGCACGTCGGCGTAGCGTGAGATGCCTTTCATATCGCCGAGCGCCTGCTTCAACGCCTGGCCGAGCGCGATGCCGACATCCTCGGTCGTGTGGTGGTGATCGATGTGCAGATCACCCTTGGCTTTAACGTGGACATCGATGCGCGAATGCCGAGCCAGCAAATCGAGCATGTGATCGAGAAATCCGATTCCGGTCGCAATCGACGACGCGCCGGTGCCGTCGAGATCGATTGCAACCTCGACGTCGGTTTCCTTGGTTTTGCGCGCGACCGCGCCCTTGCGCATTTTGCTCTCCGGGTCGCTAATTCGGCCTCGATTGCGGGCCTTTTATCAGGGCCGCTGCCTACTCGCCAATGGCGACATCGCGCATTTGCATTGGCGGCGGTCAACTCTTAAATCATGCTTTAAGTAAAGGCTTTCCAGTCCAGGCCGTCGAACCCGGTTTATCCTTTATCCAGCTATGTCATCTTCAGAAACGGGCCAAGCCGGCCCATGGCACGGCAGCACATGGCACGGCACGACTATCCTGACGGTCCGTAAGGACGGGGTGGTCGCGATCGGCGGCGACGGACAGGTCTCCGTCGGGCAGACCATTATCAAGGCCAACGCCAAGAAGGTGCGCCGGCTTGGCGGCGGCGCCGTGATCGGCGGTTTTGCCGGCGCCACTGCCGATGCCTTCACTTTATTCGAGAGGCTCGAATCCAAGCTCGAGCAGTACCCCGGTCAACTGACGCGCGCCGCGGTCGAGCTTGCCAAGGACTGGCGCACCGATCGTTATCTGCGACGGCTCGAAGCGATGATGATCGTCGCCGATAAGGACGTATCGCTGGTCCTCACCGGCACCGGTGACGTCCTGGAGCCGGAGGCCGGTGTGGTTGGGATCGGCTCCGGCGGTAATTACGCGCTTGCCGCAGCGCGCGCTTTGCTGGATGGGTCGCTTGATGCGGAAGGAATCGTGCGCCGCGCGCTCGACATCGCCGCCGAAATTTGCGTTTACACCAACCGCAATGTGACCGTAGAGACGTTGAAGGCGTGACCGATTTCTCACCGCGCGAGATCGTCTCCGAGCTCGACCGTTTCATTGTTGGGCAAGCGGACGCCAAGCGCGCCGTCGCGATCGCGTTGCGCAATCGCTGGCGCCGCCTGCAACTCGATGAACGGCTGCGCGAAGAAGTGTTGCCGAAAAACATTTTGATGATCGGGCCGACGGGAGTCGGTAAGACAGAAATTTCCCGCCGCCTCGCCAAGCTTGCCGGCGCACCGTTTCTGAAGGTTGAAGCGACCAAATTCACCGAGGTCGGCTATGTCGGCCGCGATGTCGAACAGATCGTCCGTGACCTGGTTGAGATCGCCATCACTTTGACGCGGGAAAAAAAGCGCAAAGACGTGCAAGCGCGGGCGCAGCAAGCCGCCGAGGATCGCGTGCTCGATGCATTGGTTGGAGCGAATGCCAGCGCGTCGACCAAAGAGGCCTTCCGCAAGAAACTGCGGGCTGGCGAGCTAAACGACAAGGAAATCGATATCGAAATACAGTCCGGCGGCGGCGGCGGTTTACCGCTGTTCGATATTCCGGGCATGCCCGGCGCGCAAATGGGCGCGATCTCGATCGGCGATATTTTCGGCAAGCTTGGCGGCGGCCGGACCAAAACGCGGCGCGTTACTGTCGTAGAGTCCCACGATATTTTGATCAACGAGGAATCCGACAAGCTGCTGGACACCGAGCAATTGACGCAAGAGGCGATCAAGGTCGTCGAAAATAACGGCATCGTGTTCCTCGATGAAATCGACAAAATCTGCGCACGCGACGGCCGCATCGGCGCCGATGTATCGCGCGAAGGCGTGCAACGCGATCTGCTGCCCTTGATCGAAGGCACCACCGTCGCCACCAAGCACGGCTCGGTGAAGACCGACCATATCTTGTTCATCGCCTCGGGCGCCTTCCACATTTCCAAGCCGTCCGATCTGTTGCCCGAGCTGCAGGGCCGGCTGCCGATTCGTGTCGAGCTTAAACCGCTGACCCGCGACGATTTGCGCCGTATTCTGACCGATCCCGAAGCCTCGCTCATCAAGCAATACATCGCGTTGATGGCGACCGAAGGCGTCACTCTCGAATTTTCCGAGGATGCGATCGACGCCGTGGCCGACGTCGCGGTGGCGGTGAATTCAAGCGTGGAGAATATCGGTGCGCGGCGCTTGCAGACGGTGATGGAACGCGTCCTCGACGAAGTCTCTTTCGGCGCGCCGGACCGTTCGGGCGAAACGGTCAAAATCGATGCCGCTTACGTGCACAAACACGTCGGCGACCTCGCCAAAAACGCCGATCTCAGCCGATTTATTTTGTGAGCGGATATAGCGGGCGGGCGGGCGCTTTAATTCATCGCCGGAGCCTTCGATGGGCTCGGCTGCTCGCGGTTGATCTCACGAATCGTCGCCATCCATTTTTCGACTTGGGCGATCATGCGCAGATCGGAAGTACCGTTACGCGTTGAAGTGGAAACCGGCGCGGAATTGGCTTTCGCGGCGTGACTCTCGGACATGTTTTACTTCTTCCGAATCGTAATTTCGATCGTCGTGGAGTTTCGCCGACGAATTTGACCAATTCATGCGTTTTCTCGGGCTTTCTCGATGTTAAGGTTAACAAGAGCAAATGAACTCGCCATCCGTCGGCTAACGCGCGCCGCGGCGCAAGCGCAGGTAAAGCGCTCCTTCGCCGCCATGGCTGGCATGCGCCTCTTCGAAACTGACGACAAAGCGGCGGAACTCCGGCAGGGACAGCCATAATGGGACTTGCCGCCGTAGTACGCCGCGTTCGCTCGCTGCCGCCGCGGCACCGCCGAGGCCCTTGCCGGTGACGACCAGCGCCAGCTTCGCATCTTTGGCTTGCGCCTGATGCAAGAAACGAAGAAGCGCAGCATGCGCCTGTTTCTGCGTCATGCCATGTAAATCAAGTCGGGCCTCGATCGCCGTCTGCCCGCGCGCCACGCGCTGCCGCAGGCGGCGATCGAACTGGGCGAGGGAGGGAGCCTGTTTTGGCTTCGAAGGTTCATGCCGGGAAGCCGTGCGTGACGTCTCTGCTTCGGGAGCCTCCCGAGACGATATGCCAGGCTCGCCGCCGGACGCCTCTCCCCGCAATGGTGTGACCGCGCGCGCAAACCCCTTCCACAGCGCCCGGTCTTCATCGCTCAAGCGGCGCCGGCTCATCGGCGATGCCGCGCTGTGGACTTGGCATTGGCCGCTGCAGGGGCCGAACCCCGGCTGGGCGCGATCTCCGGCTTGGCTTCAGGCAGCGGCACGTTATCGGTGACGGAATCCGGCGCGGTCGGGTCGGCCATGCTCTCAAAATTGAAACTGAATAGACCAGGCCGTGTCGGCGGCAGCGGCACATCGCTGCCTGCCGCTACCGGATCGAGTTCGCGCGGCAGAAGCATCACGAAGACGCCCGGGTTCTTGATGCGGCCGGCCATTCGCGCCGCCTCATCGCCGGCGCCGAAATAAATATCTGCGCGCGCCGGACCGACGATCGCCGAACCGGTATCCTGCGCAATCATAAGGCGGTCGAATTTGATGCCCGCTTTCTGGTTTGCAATCGGCAGCTCGGCCTGGATGAAAAACGGCGTGCCATAGGCGTGCAGCGCGCGATCGATCGCAATCGAACGGCCCGGCATCAGCCGCACCCCTTGGCCGCCAACGGCCTCATCCTCGGTGGCAAGATCGGTAATCCGGAAAAAGACATAGGATTTATTTTGTCGGCGTATCTCTTTCGCCTGCTCCGGATTGGCTTCCATCCAATCGCGGATGCTTTGCATCGAGACCTGATCTCTGGTCATGAGTTTTTGTTCGGCGAGAACGCGGCCAACCGGCGTATAGGGCCAGCCGTTGTGCGAATCGTAATTGACGCGAAGGATGGTTCCATCCTCGAGCTTGATGCGAGCGGAGCCCTGAATCTGCGCAAACAGAACATCAACCTGGTCGCGCAGATAACAGATTTCCAGATGCCAGCCATCGAGCGCGCCGCCCTCGATCTGGCCCCGATCGTAATAGGGCACGATCTTGCGGCGGCCGACGCGCCGGCCAACGAAAACGCCTTTACTGGGAAAAGCTTCGCCGAGCTTGCGCCTGCCGGCAGGAACGAGGTTGGGCGGGCGGCGATAGAGCGGCGCCGTGAACTCTCCGGTCGGCACGCGTGATCCGGCAATGATCGGTTCGTAATAGCCGGTGAGAAAGCCGTCGGTGTCGCCGAGCTTGTTGATCCGGACTGGGCGAAAATGATCTTCGAAGAATTTCTTGGCGCCCTCCTGGTCGAGCGGAATAGCCTGCCGCGCGGCTTCGCAAATATCCCTAAGAGCAGCCGGAATGGCCGTCAGTTCGCGAGCCTGGCGATGCCTGTTCTGCAGCGTGCGGCAGCTTCCGAGAAATGCGGCAAAGGCGGCCGCATGATCGTCGCCGGTCCAGCCGTCGAGGTCCGCCCACTCGACCGGTTCATACTGGGTATCCGGAAGGACGATTGGCCCGCTGCCCTCGCCCAAAGCGGCGAGCGGCAATGCTGTTAGAGCGACCAATATGACGAGCAGGCGAAGCCCTGCACGGCGCGCCGCAACCGGCCTCATTGCGAGCTTCATTGTCCGGCTTCGGTCGCGATGACTTTCCAGTTGGGGTCGCGCGAGGAAATATCGCGGGCGAAGGTCCAGACATCCGTCACGTCCGTGACCTTTTCGGCGTTGCCGTCGATAACGGCGCCGGTGCGATCGCGTGTGGCGGAAATCAGCTTTGAGACAAAGCGCATGGTGATCTGTGCGGTGGTCCGGCTACGCAATTCGGCAGCAGTGATTGTGGAGCCGTCGATCGAGACAAAGCGCGTCTCGGCCGTCTCGTTGCGGCCCTCGCGCTCGGTAATAGCCGCGTCGAAACCGTCGAACACTTCCCGCGACAGCAAGTTGCGCAGTTGCCGGCGATCGCCGCTGGCGAAAGCGGTCACGATCATCTCGTAAGCGGCGCGGGCGCCAGTGATGAAGTGCTGGGCGTCGAAATTCGGATCCGCGGCCACTATTGCATCAAGGCCGGCCGCAACTGCCGATCCACTCTCGGCTATATCCTTCCAGCGTTCCGCGGGTGGTGCAGTGGCTTCGGCGGGACGCGGCGCCGCGTCGGCGCCGCGCTGCGGCAGGGTCACGACCTTCTCACCGGCCGGGCTGCGCACCGCGTCCCGCGCCGAATACGGATCGTAGGGTGGCCGCTCGCGGCCGGTACGCTGGCCCAAGACACTGCGCAATCGCAGGAAAATGAACACTGCGAGGGCGAGGAAAATGATGGTGTAGATGTCGAACACTTCGGCCATTCTTTCGCCATCGCGACGAGCGGGGCAGTAAGATTCCGGGATTCGGTTCGAATGACCAAACCGCGGCAGGGCACCCGGTTCCTGCTCTATGTAGGCACGCAGGTTAAGTCATCCAGTGGCGGCACGCGTCATTCTAGCGCGCCAGCGCGCAGATTAGACGATCACCGTCGCCGCGCCAATAATGGCGGCACCCGGTCACAAAGATACAAGCCATAGGCATTCCATAGGCATTTTCGGCCCATCCCGCAGGCCGGCAAACGCATTCCTGCCATTGTTCGCGCCCGCGCCGCATGTTAGCCAAGCCGGCTCAAGGCCGGAGACAACGATGTCGACGACGAATGGTGGCCCCACGCCACAAGCGGGTAACCCGCAGATGCCGGTGCCGCAGCTCGGCGTCCTTGTGCAATATGTAAAGGATTTCTCGTTCGAAAATCCAAATGCGCCGCGTGCTTTGACGCCGAACGCGCAGCAGCCGTCGATAAAAATCAATATCGGTGTCGAGGCAGCACCGCTAACCGACAGCGACGTCGAGGTGACACTGCGGCTTGAGGGAAAGGCGGAGGTTCAAGGTTTCGTGCTGTTCGGCTTCGAACTGCTTTATGCCGGTGTGTTTCGCATTCTTAACGTGCCGCAGGAAAGCCTGCAGCCCATGGTTATGATCGAATGCCCGCGCTTGTTGTTTCCGTTCGCTCGAGAAATCGTCGCCACGGCAACGCGCAACGGCGGCTTCCCGCCTTTGATGCTCGAGCCGGTCGATTTCGCGGCTTTGTATCGCGACCGCATGGCCGCGGAACAGCCCGCGGCCTCGCCGCCACTTAATCTAAGCTGACGTAATCACGCCAGATAGCGTTCTCGCCAAGGCTGGCGATGAACTCCCGATGCGCCGCCTGCGCGTCGGCTGTCAACCGCGTGGGCAGCGGTACCGGCCGCTCTCGGACTGCGATGATTTCGCCGGGCGCAAGGATTGGCGGTGCCTGCGAAAGGATCAGCTGAGCCTGACGTGCGCCGGTGAGTTCGACATAGACTTCAGCCAAGAGCTCGGCATCGAGCAGTGCGCCGTGCTTGGTGCGCCGCGAATTGTCGATCGCGTAACGGGCACACAAATCATCAAGCCGGTTCGCGGCTCCAGGGTGTTTGCGGCGGGCAAGCAGAAGGGTGTCGACCATCCGCTCGCGGCTCACCGCCGGATGGCCGGCGCGGTCCAACTCCGCATTGAGGAAAGCTAGATCAAACATCGCGTTGTGGGCAACGATCTGGGCATCGCCGAGAAACTCTACAAGCTCTCCCGCCCGATGTGCGAACAGCGGCTGATCTTTTAGAAAAGCGATCGTCAACCCATGGATCTGCAGGGCCGATTGCGGCATATCGCGTTCCGGGTTGAAATAACCATGGAATATTTTGCCGGTCGGGAACCGATTGACGAGCTCGATGCAGCCAATCTCGACTAGGCGATCTCCGGTAAGCGGATCGAGCCCGGTCGTTTCGGTATCCAAGACAATTTCGCGCATCGCTGTTCGTCCGCCGGTGCGAATCACCGGCTGCGCATTGTAGCGACAGTCTCCAAAATGTCTCGAATCTGGGCTCGGGTGTGCTCGAAACTTTGCGAGCTGTCCACGACGAAATCAGCGCGCCGGCGCTTTTCAGCGTCGGGCATTTGCTTGGCCAGCAGGGTTGCAAATTTCTCTTCTGTCATGCCGGGACGGTCCAATGCCCGCGCACGCTGGATCTCGGCAGGGACCGAAACCACGACAACCGCATCGCATTGCGATTGGGCTGCGGTTTCGAACAATAGCGGTATATCGACGACAACGATCGGAGCGCCGCGGGCTTGTGCTTGCGCCAGGAATTTTTCCCGCGAAGCGGTAACGAGCGGATGAATGATCGCCTCAAGGCAAGCGAGCGACGCTTGATCGTTAAGAACCATCGCAGCAAGCGTATTGCGATTCACCTTGCCGCCCGACGTCGAGCCTGGGAAAGCCTGTTCGATCAGGGATACGGCTTCGCCCCCATAAAGCGCGTGGACGACGGCATCTGAATCATGGACCGGGACGCCGCATTCGGCGAAGAACTTAGCCGCCGTCGATTTTCCCATGCCGAGCGAGCCGGTCAGGCAAAGCACGAATGGCCGCTGCGCACTCATCGCGCGAGGCACCCTATGCGCCGCAAAAATTCCAACGCTTCCATCAGCGGCAGGCCCAACACGGTGAAGTAGTCGCCGTCCACCCGCTCAAACAACTGCATGCCGAGGCCCTCGATCTGATAGGCCCCCACGCTTGCCGTGGCCGCGTCGCCGACCGCGTCGAGGTAAAGCTCGAGAAAGTCGTCGGAGAAATTGCGCATGGTCAGCCGGGCCACGCCGAGATATTCGAACAGCACCGCGCCATGCTGCACGAATGCGACGGCCGAGTGAAGTTCGTGGGTGCGGCCGCAAAGTTCGCGGAGCTGTGCCCGCGCCGCTTCGCGATCCACCGGCTTGGCAAAGCGTTTGGCGCCGAGCGTAAGCGTCTGATCGGCGCCTAGCGTCAGACGCCCACGATAACGGCTCTCCACAGCGATTGCTTTTTCACGCGCCAAGAGCGCAGCCACGGCGCCGGCGGATTGCGCCATGGCGGCGGCTTCCAAGCCACGCTCGTCGAGATCGGCCGGATGGGCATCGACCGGTACGCCAGCTGCCGTGAGCAGCGTCCGTCGCGCGCTGCTTTGCGACGCCAGAACGAGCGGCGCGTCGGCAAGCCATTGCCCCATCGCGCGCCTCAGGACACGTGGTGGCGTCGCCGTTCGCCGAGATGCGCAAGCACTGCCGCAGCCGTCTCTTCAATCGAGCGGCGCGTCACATCAATCAGCGGCCAGTTGTGCTTGGCGCACAGCCGCCGCGATGCGGCGACTTCCTCGGCGACGGCTTGCCGATCGATGTACTGATCGTCGTCGCGATGCGCTTTGAGCCCGAGCAGCCGGTTTTGCCGAATTTGCACGATTCGCTCGGGGGTCGCGTACAGGCCCACAACCAAGGGACGTTTCAATGCCTCAACACGCGCGGGCAAGGACACACCCGGGACCAACGGGACATTCGCCGTTTTGACCCCGCGATTGGCGAGATAGATGGAGGTCGGAGTCTTTGAGGTTCGTGAAACCCCGACCAGCACTACGTCAGCCTCTTCAAGATCTTCGATGTGCTGTCCGTCATCGTGCAGCATAGTGTAGTTAAGAGCATCAATACGGCGGAAATACTCCGCGTTGAGCGTGTGCTGCGCGCCAACTTTGTGCGTCGATTCGGAGCCGAGATACGATTGGAAGAGATGCAGCACCGGTCCCAAGATCGACAGACAGGGCAGGCCTAGAGCGCGGCATTTTTCTTCCAGACGTTCCACCAAGTTTTCCTCAAGCAAGGTGTACAACACGATTCCCGGAGATTCTTCGATCTCGGCCAAGACCCGATCGAGCTGCTTTTGCGATCGCACCAGCGGATGCACGTGTTCCACCGGCATCACCCTGGCATATTGCGCGGCTGCGGCCCGCGCGACCGTGATCAAGGTCTCACCGGTCGCATCTGAAATCAGATGGAGATGGAAGTAGCCTGTCGTCTGCACCATGGAACCACTAAAGCCGGCTGTATAAGCTGTTGATCGACCGGGAGAAGGCCACGGCCTTTGCCATGGTGCAAGGAGATTACCCGAAACAACCTGTGCTCCATCCACATCGCTGAGCACCCGGCATTCTAATCGAAGCAGTAAATCCGATACCGGTGACATGTGGACACCGGCTTAAGAGCGACCCCAGAAATAGTCATAAATCGGCGTGGTGCTTGCGGTACTCACGTACAGGGGCCGAGCAGGTACAATCTGGGGATATGTGGGTAAACCGTGCACGGCCTGTGCAAGCTAATTTATGAGTCTAATCAACTGTTCAAACACCACTACAGATTCTAAGAATCTATTTTATTGGGATTAGAAGAGGGCACGTACAATCTGTGACTAAACCATTGTTAGATGTTCTGGCCGGCGAACGGCAAGCCGTTCCGCCAATCTGGCTTATGCGGCAAGCCGGAAGATATTTGCCGGAATATCGAAATCTTCGTCAGAGGATCGATAATTTCCTCGATCTTTGCTTCAATCCAAAATTAGCGACCGAAGTAACATTGCAACCGATCCGTCGTTTTGGATTCGATGCTGCAATTTTGTTTTCCGATATTTTGGTCATTCCGCATGCGCTCGGCCAACGCGTTTCGTTCACGCAAGCCGATGGACCACGGCTGGATGCACTCAGAGGCGCCGATGGTTTGCGTAAGCTACGGCACGAACTCGATCATGAGCGACTTGCGCCCGTCTATGAAACGATTGGGCGTGTGAAAGAAGAGCTGCCGCGGAACGTCACATTACTTGGTTTTTGTGGAGCGCCATGGACATTAGCAACATACATGATTGCCGGGGCGGGAACGCCCGATCAGCTTCCAGCCCGTGAATTCGCTTACCGACAACCGGACGAGTTCAAGGCCTTGACTGATATCCTGGTCGAAGCCTCGGCTGGTTATTTGATCCGCCAATTCGAGGCTGGTGTCGATGCCGTGCAGATTTTCGACACATGGGCAGGAGTCGTGGCAAGTGACGAATTTGACAGGTGCTGCATGGAACCCTGCACGCGCATTGCTGCGGCGGTCCGAGCGCGGATACCGGCGGCTAAGATTATCGGCTTTCCGCGCGGCGCCGGCAGCAAATTGCGGCGATACATCGCTGCAGTCCCGGTTGATGCCGTTGGACTGGACTGGACGGTCGATCTTGGATTCGCGCGCGAACAGCTGCAGACGCAAAAGCCGATTCAAGGCAACCTCGATCCAGTGGCGCTCTTGGTTGGCGGGAAAGCGCTCGATCGTGCTGTCGATCGCATACTGGAAAGCTTCGCGGCTGGACCGTTTATCTTCAATCTCGGCCACGGCGTGCTACCAGACACCCCGATAGCGCATGTCGAACAACTGGTCGCTCGGGTCCGCGCCTCAACCTGAGAATACGCGAGCACATGTACGATTGGATCAAGGCATTTCACGTCATTGCCGTCATCGCCTGGCTGGCGGGAATGCTCTATCTGCCGCGGCTGTTCGTTTACCACTGCGCCGCGGAGAGGGGCTCGGTGCAGTCGGAAACCTTCAAGACGATGGAGCGGCGGCTGCTTCGTGTCATCATCAACCCGGCCATGATCGTCACCTGGCTATTGGGCCTTTGGCTCGCCTGGCACGGCCCTGATTCGCACTACGGGTGGTTCGCTTCCGGTTGGCTACAGGCCAAATTCGCGTTGGTGCTTGTGCTGTCCGCCCTGCACGGATGGTGCGCGCGATGGGTGCGCGACTTTGCCCTTGATTGCAACCGGCATTCGCAGAGATTTTATCGTATTATCAATGAAGTACCGGCGATCCTAATGGCCGCAATCGTCATTCTCGCCGTGGTTAAACCGTTCTGACGGTAACGAGTTGCTAAGGCGAAATTCGGCTCAGCCCTTGCCTGAAGTGCGGTCTTTTCTTATCTTCAGGCTACTCCCCACCCAACGTAGGCGGATGCAGTTGCGTCTTGGCTCCAGCGAACTGGAGCCACCAGTGCATCGGGGCCCAGGGTCCCAAGCCCTTACAGCCCAAAGACCTGCGAACTTCCTGCCGCCAGCGACGCCACCACCAAATTCTGCCGCTGGCCCAAATTTCCACAGGACATTCTATGCGGGAAATGAAACTGCAAGAACTCAAGACCAAGACTCCGGCGGAGCTTGTGTCCTTTGCCGAAGAGCTCGAGGTCGAGAACGCCTCGACCATGCGCAAGCAAGAGCTGATGTTCGGCATCCTCAAACAGCTCTCTGTGCGCGAAACTGACATCGTCGGCGAAGGCGTCGTCGAAGTGCTGCCTGATGGTTTCGGCTTTCTGCGATCGCCGGAAGCAAACTACCTGCCCGGTCCGGACGACATTTACGTTTCGCCTTCGCAAATCCGCCGCTTCGGACTGCGCACCGGCGACACGATCGACGGTCACATCCGAAGCCCAAAAGAAGGCGAGCGCTATTTCGCTCTGCTCAAGGTCAATTCGCTGAATTTTGAGGATCCCGAGAAAGCACGCCACAAGGTCAATTTCGACAACCTGACGCCGCTCTATCCGGACGAGTGGCTCAAAATGGAGTACGAGGATCCAACCAAGAAAGACCTCTCCGCTCGCGTTATCGACATCGTCGCGCCGGTCGGCAAAGGACAGCGCGCACTGATCGTTTCGCCGCCACGGACCGGCAAGACCGTGCTGCTGCAAAATATCGCGCATTCGATTACGCACAATCATCCGGAATGCTACCTGATCGTGCAGGTCGCCGAAATGGTGATCGAGAAGGCAAAGCGTCTGGTCGAGCACGGCCGCGACGTAGTGATCCTGCTCGACTCCATCACTCGCCTCGGCCGCGCCTACAACACCGTGGTGCCCTCCTCGGGCAAGGTGCTCACCGGCGGCGTCGACGCCAATGCCTTGCAGCGCCCGAAGCGCTTCTTCGGCGCGGCGCGCAATATCGAGGAAGGCGGTTCGCTCACGATCATCGCCACGGCGCTGATCGATACCGGCAGCCGCATGGACGAAGTGATTTTCGAAGAGTTCAAAGGCACCGGCAATTCGGAGCTGATCCTCGACCGCAAGGTTGCCGACAAGCGCACTTTCCCGGCGATGGACATCACCCGGTCCGGTACGCGCAAGGAAGAACTCCTGGTGCCGCCCGATCAGCTCAAGAAAATGTACGTGCTGCGCCGTATTCTCAATCCGATGGGAACGATGGATGCCATCGACTTTCTGCTCGATAAGCTGCGCAACACCAAGAACAACTCCGAATTCTTCGACTCGATGAATACCTGACGCCGCGTAGCCGTCGTCCTGACGGACTCGCCGGCGCGCGCTGCACTCGCCGCAAGCGGTGGATGTGTTTTCAGCCAAACACCTGACGCGTCAAGAACGTCGCATCGTCTCGATTGCTGCGCCAAGTGACGCAGGGTCGGTGACCGGCAGCGAACACGCCTCGCCGATACAGACGTACGCTCGCGGCTCGCCCGCGACAGCGAGCTTGTCGCGCGCCGGGTGCGTGACCGGCAGTGCCGCGGCAGAGCTTGCGTGAAGCACGATGCGGTCGAGCGGCGGCTGGCGCCATGCCGCAGCAAGGAGAGCGTCCGCGGCCGCACCCTCCCCGGTCACCACAATCTCGGTGGCGCGTAGCCGCAGATCGATGGCGTTGAGCATCGCCATATGCATGTAAAGGTTCTCGGCGACGTACGGCGCGATCGCCGCAATCAATCGATCGGCCTTGTCACGCCAGGAATCATCGCCGGCCAGCACCGCCAGCCGGATGAGATTTTGTGCGGCGACCGCGTTGTGATTCGGCGTCGCCTCATCCGTCGTAGCAGCCGGACGGATGACAAGGCCTTCGGCGTCCGCGGCAGTGAGATAATACGTGCCGCCTTCCCGATTGGCGTAATCGCGGTCTAACGCCTGCTGCCATTCGAGCGCACGGTCGAGGTAGCTGCGCGTACCGGTCGCTTCATGCAGTGCCAAGGCGGCGCGTATCATGGCGGCAAAATCCGAAGCAAGCCCGGGAAATTTGAGCTTGCCTTGACGCCAGGAATGGCCGAGCCGCTCGCCGCGGCTCATGGCGCTGGCAACGAAGTCAAAGGCGCGGCGCGCCATGCCGAGCCATGCCGGTTCGTCCAGAATCGTGGCGGCATTGGCGAGGGCCGCGATCATCAGCCCGTTCCAATCCGCAAGCACCTTGTCATCAAGGCCCGGACGCACCCGTGTGGCGCGCACGGACAACAGCTTATCGCGCAAACCGGCCAGACGCGCCTCGTCGGCGTCGCTGCGCGGCAGCGGCTTCAGCCGGTTCAGAATGTTATGACCTTCGAAATTGCCGGCTGGGGTGACGTCATAGTGACGGGCGAAAAATTCGCCGTCCTCGATCCCGAGCTGGCGGATCACTTCATCGTAGGACCAGACGTAGAATTTTCCCTCTTCGCCTTCCGAGTCGGCATCAATTGACGCGGAGAACGCGCCCTCCTCCGTTGCCATCTCCCGCTTGAGCCAGGCTACGGTCTCGTAAGCGCGCCGCCGATAAAGATCCTTGCCGGTGCGCCGATAAGCGATCGCCAATAATTCGAGAAGCTGCGCGTTGTCATAGAGCATTTTTTCGAAATGCGGCACGAGCCAACGTTCGTCCACCGAGTAGCGCGAAAAACCGCCGCCGAGATGATCGTAGATGCCGCCTTCACAGATGTGATCGAGCGTGATTTCGACTGCCGCGAAATAGCGGTTCTCGCCGGTGCGCAGGCCGGCCCGCCAAAGGAACTCGAACAGTGCCGCTTGTGGAAATTTCGGCGCGCCGCGCGTGCCGCCGTTGGCGGGATCGATCAGCCCGCCGAGCTGCCGTGCGGCATTGTCGAGCTCAGTGGTTCCGATCGTTGCCGTGCCGGCGGGTCGCGCCGCGGCGGCTAGCCGTTCCATCAGCGCGGCGCGGTTGCGTTCTATCTTGGCTGGCTCCTCGCGGAAGAGCCGCGCGACCTCGCGCAGCACATCGACAAAGGCTGGTTTGCCGTAATGCGTCGTTTTGGGGAAATAGGTCCCGCCCCAAATCGGCTCGCCGTCCGGCGTAAGAAACATCGTTAGCGGCCAGCCGCCATGCTCGCCGAGGTGATGCAGCGCCGCCATATAGATCTGATCGATGTCGGGCCGCTCCTCGCGATCCACTTTGATATTGACGAACAGTTCGTTCATCACGCGAGCGGTCGCTTCGTCCTCGAAACTCTCGTGCGCCATGACATGGCACCAGTGGCAGGCGGCGTAGCCGACGGACAGCAGTATGGGCCTGTTGCTGCGTTTGGCTTCGGCCAGAGCTTCGGGTCCCCAAGCCCGCCAATCGACTGGATTGTCCTTGTGCTGGAGCAGATACGGACTCGTCTCTTCGGCGAGACGGTTGCGGTGTCCTGTGGCGGGGTTCGGCTGCGTTGACTGTTGTTGCATTGACGGTTGCGTTGACATGGACGCACCGTAGCAAGTAGCCCCCATCGCGCGAAGCTAATAAAGGCAAACCCTGCAGCATGGGGGATCGTTCCACCATTTTCGCACTGTCCTCTGGCCGCCCGCCGGCGGCAATTGCCGTCGTGCGCGTTTCGGGTCCGCAGGCGCGCATTGCGCTCGAGCGACTGATCGGCCGCGTGCCGCAGCCGCGTA
>WNGL01002948.1_pt1 | contig 20501 bp, 17 predicted proteins | sample 5400591 | NCBI WGS metagenome assembly WNGL01 (sample SAMN13153377, study PRJNA577476) | soil metagenome | isolation source: 80 cm soil or saprolite under Garry oak tree replicate 1 | place: USA:California | collected 2016-06-15 | reverse complement strand
TCGCAAAGTACCCTTCGACATTTTCCACCATGTCCTGGTTGACAGTATAGCCGCGGCCTGCAGCTAGCGCCGCATTCACACCCGTGAAGGACGCGTTGGCTCCCATGTACTCGCGCGCCCAGCTATTGGTCCCAATGGAGGACAACCATCGCACACAACAGATCCCGGCCAGAGGCCCCTATGCGCTCGGCGACGGCCAAACCGGCCGAGGCGAGCGTTGTGCCGCAGTGAACCGTGTTGCGCATGTCGCTGTCGTCCGAGGCCGACGAATCGCTCAGGATGGCGTTCACACGGGCCACCTGAGTTCATGTATGTGCGGAAAGCGCCGGACTCCTCGTCGGCTAAGGCGCGCCGTTTCAGCCAATCGTCAAGAGTTGGTTCACCGGACTTGAATGCCGAAACGTCTTGTTCCGCCGTTAGCTTTTCCGGCGCGGTTACGTCATCTGTTGCCGGCATTTACTCCCGGGGCTTTCGTGGCGAGAAGCTTGCGTAGCCGTGGATTCTCGGCCGGAGGTTTGTCGAGCGCTGCAGCGAATCTTTTTACGTATACACGTCGTCAATACAATCGCCTATGACGTCATTACAGGATTTGGATTTCGGCAACAATTAATCGCGCATGCTGTCGATCAAGATCGCATGCTGACCCGTACGGAGGTCGCGTCCGAGGGAAACGCTGATTGTAAACGCGCTCAGAACGGACACTCGAAGCTGAATTCCGCTGTCCACGAGCCACTGAGCGTGTGATGAAATGCGCGCAGTGTCCAGAAATGGAACGCCGTCGAGCCGGAAGAGGCCATTGGCGTAAAGTCGTTTGGCAAATTCGGCATTCATCAGGGCATAGGCGCGACCCATTGGAGCCGCGCCTTTTCGTCCCGACTGAATCGCGGGGTGACCGCGCAACTGGAGATCGCTATCGCGATCAAGACCCAAGATGAAGAGATCATCGAACGGTAACCGGCCGAAGCTCTTGCCCAGGCGCAGCCGAGCTTTGGTCTCGTAGTCGTTTCGCCGCTGGCTGAACGGAAACCACTGCAAGGAGACGTCTTCCTGTGTCTTAACGAACCGTTCCGAAGGTTGCGCAAACAGTTTTCCCAATTGTGCGCTTGCAGACCAGTCCAGGGTTAGCCGCTTCTCCGGCAAGGTGAGCACCGTGCGCTGTACCGAGGCTTTGTAGGTGATCGAAGTTCCGCCGGCAAAAGAATTGGTGAATGCGCGACGCGCGACAGCGACACCACTGGTCGCATTCCATCCGCCCTTGAAAATCGCATGAACATCGGCACTCAGTTCGGTGCGCCGTAAGTTGAAAGTCTGGCCGCCGCGCAGCCAATTTTCGTTGCGTGTATCGAGTTGAAGACGATATGTGAGGCTTGAATTCTGACGAAGCGGCGATGACAGGGACATCCAGCCGCGACGGTTATCACGGTCCCATCGAATCTGCGACTCAAGATTGATGGCCCGGCCGCCGGCATTCCACCATGCGGGATACACCGTCTGATAAAGCAAGCCGCGGATCCACGAAACAAAATTTGGTCCATGCCTTTCGCTGGCGCGAAGCGTCAGGTCGAAATCTCCGATATCGGTCGGCGTCAGTTCGAATTCATATCGTGAAAAAACCCCAAGCGAATCGAGCCGTCGTCGGGTTTCGCCATAGGCCGCCGGCGTCAAGAGACTCGCACGCGAGAAAGCAAACGTATGATCCAGCAGGATCGCCTCGATTTGCAGTGGCGGATCGATGTGTATCTCACGCACCCTTGGCTTGCCTGCACGACTCCAATACTTCAGTGCCGCATCGAAGTTGCCATCCAGCAGATAGGTGGTTCCTAAGAAGTCGTTCACAAAATGATCCGCGGGATGAATACGCAGAACCGATTTCAGGTGCTTTTCCGCTTCCGTGAAATGTTCTGCGCGGAATGCCGAACTGGCCATCGCCAGCTCGGATTGGTCAAGAACGGCTTCGGCTGGTCGTGGAGTATCAACTTCAATCGATTCGGATTCCGGCAGCGTCAGCAAAGTCCAATTGCCCATCGCGCTCCACTGCTTTTCGAATTCCGCTCGCCGCATCGGCAGCAGCTTCCGTTCGGCTGGATCGTTAAGCCAGACCAGGTCCTGGTCTCGATCGATCCCCGCGACCACGACATAGTGCAAAGGCACGCCGCGCGCATTGCGTTCCAAGCAAACTATCAGCGGGCGGCCCTTTGAAATGTGCGCCACAAGGTCGTCCCATCCGGCTTCGAAGGCAAATGTTTGAAATGCATGCCGATTGAGATATCGCTCCATGTCTCGCGCATAGATGCCATGCGCTTCTTCCCAATAGAGCTCGCGATGGATCTCGGCGACAGGCGGCGTTGAGGCCTTCCTCCAGTACTGCATCACCATCCATACCACTGCAGAACCGCAACCGTTCTTGTCCTGGCGGACAAATGGGACATCAAGCCACAGACCGCCGCTGATCACGGCGGCCTGGGAGAAGAGCAGAGCTGCGCGAATGATCATTTCACGGCGATCAAAACGACGACGGCCGTCCCCAGAGCGATCAGGATATACGTGATTTGTTGATTGGTTAGAGCGCCTGCCGCGAAATCACTTTGGACCTGCCTCGTCTGGACAGCCAGCTTCGCGAGCTCGTCGGAGTTCAATGTGGAGACCGCCTTTTGAACGCGGTCGGGATCCAGATGGGCTACTGCGAACGCCTTGCGTGCGACGTCGCTGGAAAAGAATGTCCGGACCTGGGCGAGGTTCTCTTTCCGGGCATTGTCGGATTTGACGAGCGCCTGTTTCAATTCATCGTGGGTCACGATCGGCGCCTGCGCATACGTCATCTGGCACATAACGAGACTGCAAACAACCATCGCGACAACATAAAACTTCATAAAGTCCTCCTTCTGGTTGACTGAAGTATGCAAAACCCAACGTGCCGGGCAAAATCGCTACCCGAAATTGGTAGCCATAAAAGTGGCCGCTGATTAGCACCGCCGGTTCGCGACATTGTGTCGATGCTTTCCAACAGTATGTCCGCCCGTGGACAGAAGAGGGGATTCGTCAACGTGCGCCCGCGCATCTATCTCGTGCTGACTTGCAGGCCGGCGAGCACACGTCGATCCGCCTCATGCGGACTAGCACAGGCCGTATGCACGTTTGCAAGGCTGCGTGCTCGCTTGCTCATTGACCTGCCTGCTTGCATCTGGCTGGTGCCGGTTGGTAGCCGTTAGCTTTAGGCCGTCATCGATGCGCATCCAAATTGAGTTTGCAGCGAATCAAGCGCTCTACCGCAAATTTGAGATCTTGGGAGCGAGGAGGGAATCCGTTCTACGGCAGATCCGTCGAGCCCATCAGATACTTGTCGATGAATCTTGCCGCCTGGCGGCCTTCGCGGATGGCCCAGACAATGAGCGACTGGCCGCGACTCATGTCTCCGGCGGCGAAGACGCCGGGAATGTTGGTCATCTTTTCCGCGTTCGTGGCAACGTTGCCGCGCTCGTTGATAACCACGCCCAACTGGTCGAGCATTCCCTTCTTCTCAGGGCCAAGAAAGCCCATCGCGAGCAGGACAAGATCGGCGTCGATTGTGAATTCGGTCCCCGGAATTTCACGCATATTGCGCCCTTCGAATTCCACCCGAATGACGTGAAGCTGTTCCACGTGGCCGTTACGGCCGGTCAACTTTGTGGTCAAGACGCAATATTCGCGACCGCCTCCTTCTTCATGCGCAGATGAAGTTCGAAAGATATTCGGCCAGTTCGGCCAGGGGTTGTCGGCAGCGCGTTCGCCGGGAGGCTTGGGAAGAATTTCGAATTGAACGACCGACCGGCAGCCTTGCCGGTGCACCGTGCCCAGACAATCGGCACCGGTATCGCCGCCACCGATAATGACGACGCGCTGGTCCTTCGCAGAAATGAAGTCGGCATCGGGAATGTTGTCGCCTTCACATCGTTTGTTCTGGAGGGGCAAGAATTCCATGGCGAAGTAGACGCCCTTCAGTTCGCGTCCGGGTACTTGAAGATCTCGCGGAGCGGTGGCACCACCGGCTAGAAGGATCGCATCGAATTCGCGGCGCAGCTCCTCAACCGACACATTGACTCCGACATTCGCGTTGGTGCGGAACATGACGCCTTCTTCCAGCATGATATTCAGCCGCCGGTCAAGAATCTTTTTCTCCATCTTGAATTCGGGTATCCCGTAACGCAGGAGGCCCCCAATACGGTCGTCTCTTTCGTACACCGTCACCCAGTGTCCCGCCTGATTCAATTGAGCTGCCGCGGCCAATCCTGCAGGTCCGGACCCGACGATCGCTACGGCTTTTCCTGTACGCCTCACCGGCCGGCGCGGCCGGACGATGCCTTCCTTGAAAGCGCGATCGATGATCATGACTTCGATGTTTTTGATCGTGACGGGATCGGCATTAATTCCGAGTACGCAGGAACCCTCGCAGGGTGCGGGGCAGAGGCGGCCTGTAAACTCGGGAAAGTTGTTCGTCGCCAGAAGACGCAGCAACGCTTCTTGCCACTGCCCTCGATAAACGAGATCATTCCAGTCCGGAATGATGTTTCCCAGTGGACAGCCCTGATGACAGAAGGGAACGCCGCAGTCCATGCAACGCGACGCTTGGGCCTTGAGTTTGTCTTCCGGAAATTCCTTGTAGACCTCGTTCCAGTCCTGGATCCGCTCCTCAACCGGCCGGCGTTCGAAACCAACTCTTCCGATTTCAAGAAAGCCTTTCGGATTACCCATGCTGTACCATTGCGAACGTCTTTGCCGCTTGCTCCTTCTTCTGTTCCAGCACTCTTCGATAGTCGAGAGGCATGATCTTGGCGAGCCTGCCCCGGTAGTGAGCCCAGTTGGTCAGAATAGTCTCTGCACGTGTGCTGTTCGTCAGCTCCAGATGCCGGGCGATGAGCCCGCGGACGAAAGCTTCCTCTTCCGGATCTGCTAATCTTTCGAGATCGATCATCTGCAGATTGCAACGTTGTGCAAAATCGCCCTTTTCATCGATGACATATGCAATACCGCCGCTCATGCCCGCCGCAAAGTTTCGTCCGGTTTGGCCGAGCACGACAACGCGGCCGCCCGTCATATACTCGCAGCCATGATCGCCGACACCCTCGACGACGGCGATCGCGCCACTGTTCCGGACCGCGAAACGCTCTCCGGCGACGCCACGGATAAATGTTTCTCCCGAAGTAGCTCCATATAAGGAAACATTCCCGATAATGATTTGTTCTTCCGCGTTGAACGTTGATGCCGACGGCGGAAAGACGACAATTCGCCCGCCCGACAATCCCTTTGCGAAATAGTCATTCGCATCGCCTTCCAGGGTCAGGCTCAATCCTTTCGGGATGAACGCGCCAAAACTCTGGCCGGCGGAACCCGTGAAGCGAATTTGAATCGTGCCGTCGGGCAGACCCTGTCCGCCGTAACGCCGGGTGATTTCGCTGCCCAGAATCGTGCCGACGGTACGATTGGCGTTCGAGATCGGCAGCTCTAATTCAACGGGTTTCTTGTGGTCGAGCGCATCCTTTGCCAGTTCGAGGAGCCGGTTATCCAAGGCCTTCTGCAGTCCGTGATCCTGATAATGCACACGGCGCGTGATGACGTGATCGGGCACCGCCGGCATGTACAGGATCGGAGAGAGATCCAGCTTCTTGGCCTTCCAATGGTCAACCGCGTTGCGCATGTCGAGCTTGTCGCGGCGGCCAACCATTTCGTCAACGGTCCGGAAACCCAATTGAGCCATCAGTTCGCGAACCTCTTCGGCAATCATGCGGAAGTAGTTGACGACGTATTCGGGTTTACCTGTGAATTTTTGCCGGAGGATGGGATCTTGTGTCGCTACGCCTACCGGACAGGTATTGAGATGGCAGACGCGCATCATAATACATCCGGAAACGATCAGCGCCGAAGTCGCGAATCCAAACTCCTCCGCGCCGAGCAGTGCCGCAACGACGACATCGCGGCCGGTCTTTAATTGGCCGTCGGTTTGGACGATGATGCGGCTTCGGAGATTGTTCAGGACCAACACCTGATGCGTCTCCGCCAAACCCAGCTCCCATGGGATGCCGGCATGTTTAATGCTGGTGAGAGGAGAAGCGCCCGTTCCACCGCTGTCGCCCGATATCAGGACGACGTCGGCATGCGCCTTGGCAACGCCTGCTGCGATCGTTCCGACCCCCACTTCTGCAACCAGCTTTACGCTAATGCGCGCCAGCGGGTTCGAATTTTTCAGATCGTAAATCAGCTGGGCCAGATCCTCGATCGAATAGATGTCGTGATGCGGCGGAGGTGAAATAAGTCCGACGCCCGGCGTGGAATGACGGACGCGCGCGATGATTTCATCGACCTTGTGTCCAGGCAGCTGGCCGCCTTCGCCCGGCTTGGCGCCTTGAGCCATCTTGATCTGAAGCTCATTGGCGTTGACCAGATATTCGCTCGTGACGCCGAAGCGCGCCGACGCAACCTGTTTGATAGCGCTTGATCTGGAATCGCCGTTCGGATCCGGAATGTAGCGCGCCGGATCCTCGCCGCCTTCTCCCGTATTGCTTCGCCCGCCAATACGGTTCATCGCTATGGCCAGCGTCTCGTGCGCTTCCTTGCTGATCGAACCGAAAGACATGGCGCCGGTTGCAAAGCGCTTCATGATCGATTCGGCGGGCTCGACTTCCTCGAGCGGTAGCGGCTTGTCTGCGAATTTCAGATCCATCAATCCGCGAAGTGTACATAGCGTTGCACTGGCGGAGTTGACCAGCCCGCTGTACTCCTTGAAAATTTTGTAGCTGTTCGTACGCGTGGAGTACTGGAGCTTATGAATCGAATCGGGATTGTACATGTGGTATTCGCCGTCATGGCGCCACTGGTATTGTCCTCCCCAGTCGATGTCCGGCAGGCGGACAGGACGTTCGGGGAACGCGCGCCGGTGCCGTTCGATTGCCTCCGCCGCGATTTCATCCAACCCGATGCCGCCGATCCGCGACGGAGTGTTCGTAAAGTAAGTATCGACGAAATTTTGATCCAGGCCGATGGCTTCGAAGATTTGAGCGCCACGATAACTTTGCAGCGTCGAGATGCCCATCTTCGACATGACCTTCAACACGCCCTTCTTTACGGCTTTGGTGTAGTGATTCACCGCTTTGCGATGATCGATGGCTGTCAGAAGTTCTTGCCGGATCATGTCGTCCAAAGTTTCGAAAGCCAGGTACGGATTAATGGCCGACGCGCCGTAGCCGATCAACAGGCAGTAGTGATGAACCTCTCGCGCATCGCCGGTTTCGACGATTACGGTCGCCTTGGTGCGCATGCCTTCGCGGACGAGATGATGATGCAACCCGGACGTTGCAAGCAGACTCGGTATCGGCGCGTAATCCTTGTTGATCTGCCGGTCCGATAAGATCAGGATCGTCGCTCCGTTTTTGATTCCATTCGAGGCCGTTTCGAGCAAATCGTGGAGGGCGCGCCGCATACCCTCGCCGCCTTCCGACACTTTGAAGCGCATTGGAAGCACGATGGAGCGGAAGCCCGGCAGCGCGATGGATCGCAGCTTCGCCAAATCGTCATTGTCCATGATGGGGGACAAGATTTTGATCATCCGGCAGCTCTCGGGCACCGGTTTTAATAGATTCTGTTCCGGACCAAGAGCTGTGCTCATCGACGTGACCAGCTCTTCCCGGATGGCGTCCAGGGGCGGATTCGTCACTTGCGCGAACAGCTGCTTGAAATAGTTGAACAGCGGCGGTTGCCTGTCCGATAAGACGGCGAGAGGCGTGTCGGTTCCCATCGAACCCACCGCTTCTTCTCCGTTCACGGCCATGGGACCCATGAGGATCCGCAGATCCTCGTGGGTGTATCCAAACACCTGTTGGCGCAAGAGAACCGTTTCATGACTGGGTTCCGGAACCGGATGCGCCGGAAGATCGGACAGGCGGACAAGGTTCTCGTTCAACCATTGCCGGTATGGTTTTTCGGAAGCGATTTTGTGTTTCAGCTCCGTGTCATCGATGATGCGCCTTTCGTGCGTGTCGATGAGTAGCATCTTGCCGGGTTGAAGACGACCCTTGACCAGGATGTTCTCCGGAGCAATATCCAGCACGCCGACCTCTGAAGCCATGACGACCAGGCCGTCTTTGGTGACGCAATATCGCGACGGGCGCAATCCGTTTCGATCGAGTACGGCGCCAATGCGGACACCGTCGGTGAAAACCATAGAGGCCGGACCGTCCCACGGTTCCATCAAGCAGGAGTGATATTCATAAAAGGCCTTCTTCTCATCGCTCATCGTTTCGTGGCCGTCCCAGGCTTCCGGAATGAGCATCATCATCGCGTGTGGAAGCGAGCGCCCGCACATGACGAGCATTTCGAGAGCATTGTCGATCATCGCGGAATCGCTGCCGCCCTCGACGATGACGGGAAGAAGATCGCGGATATCTTCGCCGAACAATCCGGATTCGAATAGCGCTTCGCGCGCTTTCATCCAGTTGATATTGCCGCGCAGGGTGTTGATCTCGCCGTTATGCGAGATGTATCGGAATGGATGGGCAAGCGACCAGCTCGGAAATGTGTTCGTGCTGAACCGCTGATGCACGACCGCAAGCGCCGATGCGACTCGCGGATCCGCCAGGTCGGGGAAGTAAATCTCGATTTGTTCCGCCGAAAGCATTCCTTTGTAGATGATCGTGCGGGCGGAGAAACTGTCGAAGTAGAGTTCGGATGTGACTTTTTCTATTCGCTTCCGAATGAGGTAAAGCTTTCTTTCGAATTCGTCGACGCTCTTGATATAAGGGTTTCGGCCAACAAAAACCTGCTTGAACACCGGCTCAACGGCCTTTGCTGACTCGCCTATTGGCGAATTGTTCGTGGGTACGTCTCGCCAGCCCAGCAACCTCTGGCCCCCGCGCGTGATCGCCGCTTCAATGATTTCTTTCGCCCATTGCTGAGAATGGGAATCGCGCGGCAGGAAAACCATTCCGACGCCATAATTGCCGGGAGTAGGGAGATCAAAACCCAGTTTCTTGCACTCCGGTTTCAGGAACTCATGGGGAATTTGCAGAAGGACGCCCGCCCCATCGCCCGTGTTGGCTTCGCAACCTTTCGCGCCGCGGTGCTGCAAATTGACGAGGACTTGAAGTGAGCTGCGAACGATGTCGTTCGATTTGCGCCCGGCAATATCCACAACGAAGCCGACACCACATGCATCGTGTTCAAATTGCGGATCGTACAACCCCTGTTTCGGCGGCAGTGCTGAAAACATATGCATAGACCTCACCGGCCAACATCCTTGCCCAAGAAGGTTGAGACTACTTTATTCATTTTTGGAAAATAAGTCATCCTGCAAAATAAAAGTACTTTGCATAAGCACAGCTAATGATCTATCTTTTGAAGGCCGCCCCCTCTCAGAGCGAGAGGGCTATTTTCTCCGAGTGTCATGAATCTCGATACCTTAAACCTTTATTGCGACGTTATCCGGTCCGGCAGTTTCTCGTTGGGAGCCGCTTCCCACCGCATCTCGCAGTCGGCGGCGAGCCAGGCTGTGCGCCAACTGGAGGAAGAACTGGGCGCCCAACTCATCGACCGGACAAAACGGCCGTTCATGGTGACTCCGGAAGGGAAAAAGTTTTTTGAAGCGTGCCTGGTCCTGCTGGATGACTTTGAGAAAGCGAAAGCGGAAATCACGTCTCAACGGACGCTGGTTGGCGGTGCGGTTCGCGTGGCGGTCATCTACTCGGTTGGATTACACGATATGGGAATCTACTGCCAGCAGTTCACGACGCGGTACCCGCAGGCGAAGATACGCCTGGCGTATTTGCATCCGCACGAGGTCGTAGAAGCGGTGATCAACGACGAAGCCGATCTGGGAATCCTCTCGTTTCCTTCAGCACACCGTTCCCTGACCATCATTCCGTGGCATTCCGAACCGATGGTATTCGTGTGCCACCGTTCACATCCGCTTGCAAAGAAGAAGACGGTATCCGTACGCGAGCTGGACGGCGAAAACTTTGTTGCCTTTGACCGCGGTCTGAGCATTCGGAAGGCTGTCGACAAGGCCCTTCGGCAGCGTGGAGCAACGGTGAGTATAGCGATGGAGTTCGATAATATTGAGACCATTAAGCATGCGATCACAATTCAATCCGGAGTCAGCATCCTTCCTCGACCCAGCGTGGCCCGGGAGGTTGAAAGCGGCATCCTAGCTGCGATTCCCCTCGACATGCCCGACCTTGTGCGTCCCATTGGAATCATCCACCGTCGCCAAAAGCTCCTCACGCCAACCGCGCAGGAACTGTTGGTATTCCTGAAGACCCAAAAGCAGTAATTCGGGGTCAGACGCATAAATCACCTGAATTTCGAGGGACGCACCCCGAATTCGTGAACTTCAGAATTCGGGGTGCGTCCCTCGAATTCGCCTCCAATTCGGGAATTCACCCGTCTGACCCCGAATTACCTAGTTGATGTAAAACGGTATTGGGGTAAAACAAAGGACGAACATGGCAAGGCCGATCCAGCCCAGCCACAGGTGTCGATCCCTTAAGGGAACGGAATCATCGAGCGTGACGGGATGGCGAAGGCCAATCAGGAGCAACACAACGCTCCACAATAGCCAGCCCTGCCAGTAGAAGATACCGAGTGGGATCAGGGTGAACACAAAGGCCTCAGAAATCCGCCTGTGAATCCCGCGAAAGAGAGCATAGGACACGTGACCGCCGTCGAGTTGGCCCACAGGAAGTAAATTCAGCGCAGTCGCAAAGAATCCAAACCATGCTGCGAACCCGATGGGATGGAGATTAATATCCATCCCAGCCGGTGGGATTTTCCCGGTGATGAATTCCATGGCTTTGAAAATCAGCGGCTCGCCGAGCATGACACTCGAAGCCGCTGGATCGATCGCAGTAAAGCCGGACTTTCGGAGCGCTATGATCAAGGCCGGAACCGCAAGCACGAAGCCGGCGATCGGTCCCGCAATACCGACCTCCAACAGAGCGGCGCGGTGCTGAATCGGCGATTTAATACGGATAAATGCGCCCATCGTACCGACCAGAGTTGGCGCGGGAATGAAATAGGGCAATGTCGCATCGATTCCGTAATACCGGCAAGTCAGATAATGACCCATTTCATGAGCAAGCAGAATACTCATAATGGCCAGGCTGAATGGAAGCCCATTCACGAGTATGGAAGGCGATCGAAAGACTTCCCGAAAGAGCCCGGAAAGGCCGGTGAACGTGTTGTTGAAAGAAGTCATAAGGAACGTCCCCGTCACCATGGTGGTGAGGCACGTCAAAACGAATAACACAACGTTCAGCCAGGGAAATTTTTGCTGCGGCGCTTCTTCGAGTAGTATTTCGGCGGAAGGGTTAAATGTATTGTCCATGAAAGAGGTCTTTCTGTTTAGCGCCGGGTCTTCTACTGACCGACCGCCGTCTATTGAGGCTGCGCGCTATCGCGCTTGCGCTTCGCCTATTGAGGCTGCGCGCTATCGCGCTTGCGCTTCGCGCGGCCAGCCCGGTTCGGTGGGCGGATTTTTCTTGAGGCTGCACGCTACCGTCTGTGCGCTCGGCGCGGCGGCCTTTTTGAAAAGGCAACGGTCGAACCCCCAACGCTTAGAGCGACTGCAAATCCTTGCCGGGCTTGAACCGTACGGCTTTTCCCGGAGGTATATTCACTTCCGAACCTGTGCGGGGGTTTCTGCCAATGCCCGTCTTCCGCGGCTTGACGGAAAATACACCAAATCCGCGCAACTCGATCCGGTCGTTGGCCTTCAAGGCATCCTTCATGCAATTAAAGACCGTATCCACAGCTTGTTCAGCTTTTGTTTTGCTGACTCCTGTCCGCTCGACGATCTGATTCACAAGATCGAGTTTGATCACTGGAACCTCCGATTTTAAGGTAAAGCCCACGACTACAATATTTTGTACATATTTTTAACATTCAGGAGGCGAGTTAAGCAATGGCAATTAAGCCCGATCGATGGATACGCGAGATGGCTGAAAAATATGGAATGATCGATCCATTCAGTCCCAGTCAAGTCGCTGAAGGCAAGATCTCGTACGGCTTGTCATCGTATGGCTATGATCTCCGGTTGGCCGATGAATTCAAATTGTTTGCTCCGCCGCGCGATGCCGTCCTGAACCCGAAGGCGATTCCTCCAGAGTTCTATCGAGATCATCGTGGTTCTTATTTCGATGTCCCGCCAAATGGCTACGTGCTGGGCCGGACCGTCGAATATCTCCGCATCCCTCGGGATGTTTTGACCTTGTGTGTTGGTAAATCGACATATGCGAGGACCGGTATTATGGTGAATGTCACACCATTCGAGCCCGAATGGGAGGGTTTCGTCACCGTCTCCATTGCGAATACGACGCCGGTTCCGGTGCGGATTTTCGCGAATGAAGGCTTGTGCCAGGTCCTTTTCTTTCAATCGGATGAACCGTGCGAAGTCTCCTACAAGGACCGCAAGGGAAAGTATCAAGCACAAAAGAGGATCGAGTTCGGTAAGACACTAAATGGCTAAACCGCCGTCAACCCGTATAACCTGCCCGGTAATGTAGCTCGCTTGCGGTGAAAGCAAGAATAGCGCGATTTCTGCGACTTCCTCCGGTTTACCAAACCGGCCAAGTGGAATTTGTTCAAGCGCTTTGTTGCGGTATTCAGAGTTGAGAGTAGCGGTCATATCCGTCTCGATGAATCCGAGAGCAACGGCATTGACCGTGATATTCAGTTTCGCGACCTCTTTTGCGAGCGCCTTCGTGAAGCCAATCATCCCCGCTTTCGATGACGAATAATTCACCTGGCCCGCCATTCCCATGATCCCGCTGATCGACGTGATATTGAGGATGCTTCCCGATCGCTGCCGGAGCATGACACCGATGACCGGTTTGGTCAGATTGAACACGCCTTTCAAATTCGTGTTCAGAACGTCGTCCCAATCTTTCTCGCTCATCAGAGCGATGAGTTTGTCTCGCGTAATGCCGGCGTTGTTAACAAGGATGTCAATCCTTCCGAATCGTTCCTTCACCTGCTTCACGAGCTCTTTAGCTTGATCGAAGCGTGTCACATCGACTGGAAGTCCGATAATCGTGTCGTTGTTCGTAATCTCATCGGCAGCGGATTTATTCTGCAAGTAAGTGAACACCACTCTGGCTCCCGTGCGCGCGAGCGCCTGCACGATGGCCCGGCCGATGCCGCGGCTGCCTCCTGTGACAATTGCAGTTTTACCGGAGAACATAGGAAAGGGATTTTACCGGGGAGTGCCGCTAAGCGAGAAGCTGATTCTGGCCGTCAGAATGACAGGACGGCTCGGCCATTCAAATATGTGGGTTCGTACTTCCAATGGCGTTAGAGCTTCGACTGCGGCTGCGGTCAGCATTGGCGGGCCGGAGATGACTTTCACTTTGTCGACCGTTCCTTCGGCAGTGACTGTGGCTTCCAGAATGACCACACCTTCGACACGAGCTCGTCTTGCCTCCGGAGGATATTTCGGCTGCTCAATGTGGACGACCTTCGGTTGCTGGACATTGCCGCCGATTCTTCTTGTTTTTCTGCGGGATAGTCTCGGGAAGGTCGTCGAACATACCCAAGGTTTTAGACGCGATCAGTAATGGAATGGGAAGTAACCACCTAAGGCGCCGGCCGAGCCACGCCAGAGATCGCGAAGAAACCAACCGAGAATTGCGCGTCTGCGTGCGCCCTCTTTGAGCCGATACGGCAAGCCTCCGCCTCCGTAGGGAACGTAGAGTCTAGTTGGAATGGCCAGCTCCCGGGCAATCTTCAACAATGGCCTCCACGGATATCCGTAAAGCAGTTCCAATTCGCACGAAGCCACACGGCTCTTCAGGTATTCACGTTTTTCGACGGCCCCAAACTCCTGAACATCCGCACGGAGATGCTCACATCGATAATTTCTGCAAGGAAAGTCCCAAATAACAGCTCGCTTAAGTCTAGCTTGCGACACGATCGGGCGAAGTCATGCGCGGTATTCCCAGCAATCGGCGTAGAAGGACGGTTCCCTCGAAAAAGAAATGAGTATTGGCGTTCTCTCATTGCGCTTCCGTACAGAAGCGGTATGATGTCTCGCACAAAGAGGCCGGAGGAAGGTGCGGCCTCCTGCACAAGGAGATGAGAATGAGCAGAGAAGACGATTTCTTTGGCGACTACGACGAGTCGCCGGACAACGCGGGCGCCGGGCAGGAAGATACCTCCGAGCCGATGATCGAGTCGCCGGCTGAAACTGGCCCTGAACCCGCTGCCGAAAAACCAACCCGGCCGGCTGCGCCAAGAGCCAGACCGAGACCCAAGAAAAAAGCAAAAACAAAAACAAAACTGAAAGCGAAAAAGAAACCCGCCCCCAAAAAGAAGGCAACGAAAAAGCCGGCCGCGAAGAAAAAGAAGGCTGCAAGGCCGAAACCCAAGAAGTAATTCATAATTCTGGGACGCACGCGAATTTTTGCACTTCAGCATTCAGGCTGCGTCCCAGAGTCACCTCTGTCCCAAAGTTACCTCGAACTTGCCACCCCAATTTGCCATCCCCAACTTGTCATCCCCGAATTATCTTTCCACCGGTGCGCGCCTACATGCTATGCTGTTGCGGTTAATTTGCAACGCCATTTGCGTTGTGTGAAATGGATTTAGGAGCCTCTTGTCACGGTTTGGAGAATTGATTCTGCTTTTTGATTCCTCTCCCGCCACACCCACGAAGTTCCTTACAAATTGAATTAGGAAAAACATGTCAAAGAAAATCTACGTTGGTAATTTATCGTTCCGAACGACGGAAGAAGAACTCACTAGCCTTTTTGAGCAGATTGGTGCTGTCGAATCTGTCAGCATCATCACGGACCGGGATACGGGCCGGTCAAAAGGTTTTGGCTTTATTTCCATGAGCGATGAAGACGCTGAAAAGGCAATCGCTGCTTATAACGGGAAAGAAGTCGGCGGCAGAGCGCTCACCGTGAATGAAGCGCGGCCCATGGTAAAGAAAGAATTCACGAGCCGCGCCGGCCGGAACAATCGCTGGTAACTGGCCTCTCCCTCTGGGAGAGGCCGGCGCTGTCGCGCCGGGTGAGGGTCGCGCGAAGCACGAGCCCGCGCGGGGCGAAACCTCAGAAGTTTCGTCAAATCCTGAAACCCTCACCACCCTACCCTCTCCCAGAGGGTATCATTCGAAGTCCCTATGCAATCCGTCGCGAAGGATCTCGAATCTCTTCTAAAGATCGCAGACCGGTTGCGCGGGATCCAAGACGCGGAGGCGTCAATTCGTCCCGCGCCGGGTAAATGGTCTAAAAAAGAAATTCTTGGCCATTTGATCGATTCGGCTGCGAACAACCATCAACGATTCGTCCGTCTCCAGCTGACCCCAGTGCTGAACTTGCCCGGTTATGACGGCGATGAATGGGTACGCGTGCAGCGGTATCAGGACCGGCCCTGGTCCGAAATTGTCGCCCTTTGGCAGATGTACAACGTCCAGTTGGCAGCAGTAATTCGCCATGTCGATCCTAAAACATTGCCGAACGTGTGGCACACTCCGGACGGCAAGGATCTCGATCTGGAATTCATTATTCGCGATTACGTCTCCCACATGCGGCATCATTTGGATCAGGTCCTGGAGCGGCCGCAAGCATGATTTCAACGGGACTTCAAACATAGGGAATTCGCAGGTCTGAGCGGTCGGCGCTGGAATTCATTTGGCTGAGAAATAGCCGGGCCGTGTGCGGACTTCCAGGGTCTTACCTCGCTTATCTCTCGCCGTGATTTTCACGTTGCGATAGGAACCGTCATGACTGGGACTGCTCGAAATGTAGGCGATCGTGTACTGCCCGCGGATGGCTCCGGCAATGCGTGGCCAAATCTCGCGCAGATCGGCGGACGACGTGGGAAAGTACGACTCGCCTCCCGTGACCTTTGCGATTCTTTTTAAAACTCCGGGATTTTTGTCCTTTGCGAACGGATCGTAGATTCCGATGCAATAGATGGTTGCGCTCGATTGCTGCGCTTTCCGCAGCACTTGATCCAGGCTTGCTGTACTGGCATTGTCGCCGCCGTCGCTCAATAATACGAGGGCTTTTCGCTGCCGTGACCCGTTCCTGAGGTGATCGAGGGAAAGCTCCACTGCGTCATAAAGCGCCGTTGTACCCTCCGCACGTGTTTCCAGCAAGGCCGCTCGGAGTTCAGAGACATTGCTCGTGAATGGGACCGCAGCCGGCAGCGCCAGCCACGCTCTGCGATTGAAATCGACAACAAATATTTCATCGTCGTGCTGGCTTGCGCCTATGAAAGCCAGAGCGGCAGTAACGACGGCCTCTTTCTTACTTGCCATGCTTCCGCTGTTATCGATGATCAGACCAACGGTCGCCGGCGTATCTTCGGGCTGGAAAATCTTGATCTTCTCTTCACGGCCGTCTTCGTAGACATGGAAATTGGCTGTTGCGAGTCCCGTTACCGGCCTGTGAGCCGAGTCCAGCACGGTTATGTTGAATACTGCAAGGTCGACATCGACGGATAACGTGTATTGAAGCAGCAGAAAGATAAATAAGAAGTACTTTAACAGCATGCATGGTTCACGATACGGCTTTCATTTCCGCCGCGCTTTGCGAACGCCGATGTTGCAGCGCGTGCCAGCCGCGGAATGCAAGAAGGATCGTGAGAAATAGAGCATAACCGAGGGGCCTCTGGATGTCTGCCTTTACTCGCCAATAATAGTGAAGCACGCCGGCAGCGGTGCTGAGGTAAATCAAGCGGTGAAGCATTTGCCAACGGCTGCCGCCAAGCCGGACGATCCATTTTCTGGTGGATGTGACGGCAAGCGGTAGCAGCAAGAGAAAACTGATGAAGCCGGTGATTATAAACGGCCGCTTGAGGAACATGTCTTGGAGAATCGCATTGAAATCGAAATATTGATCCAGCCAGACATAGGTTGCCAGGTGCACGAAGCCATAGAAGAAACCGAAGAGTCCCAGCATCCTGCGAAAGCGGATGAGAGAACTCCATCCGCTGATCCGCCGCAGCGGAGTAACGCTCAGGGTGATGACCAAAAATCTCAATGTCCAGATGCCGGTGCGATCGCGTATGTCCTCGAGCGGATTCGCACTTAAATGCCCTGTGAAGGTGTCAAAGAGCAGCCACACTATCGGCACGGCACAGGCGAGAAAAAAAACCGGCTTGAGGATCCACCAACGATTAATTCTGGGCATTACGAACGTCAGTAGTTCTTGCGCAAGTCCAATCCTTCATACATCCGGGCGACCTGCTCAGAGTATCCGTTGAACGGGAGCGTGGGTCTCTTGAAGAATTCGCCGATCCGCCGCTCCTGGGCCTGGCTCCACCGCGGATGGTCGACTTTCGGATTCACATTAGCATAGAACCCGTACTCATTCGCTGCCTGTTGCTGCCAGGTGTTCAGAGGCTGCTTGTCGGTGAAACGGATGTTGACGATGGCCTTGATTCCCTTGAAGCCATATTTCCACGGCGTCACCAGCCGGAGGGGGGCGCCATTCTGGTTGGGAAGAGGTTTTCCATAGAGACCGGTAGCGAAGAGCGCGAGCGGATTCGTTGCTTCGTCCAGTCGAAGGCCTTCAAAATAAGGCCAATCCAGAACCTTGAAGAAGCTCCGGCGTTGCTCGGGATACTGATTCTGGTCCAACAGTGTTTTGAACTCGACGTATTTTGCCGAAGAAGTCGGTTCGAGTTTCTTGATCACATCGGCCAGCGGGACTCCCTGCCACGGGATGACCATCGACCACGCCTCAACGCAGCGCATCCGGTAGATGCGCTCTTCAACCGTGATGCCTTTGATCAAATCCTCGAAAGCATACGACCCCGGCTTACTGCACATACCCTCGACTTTGACCGTCCACGGTTTCGGTTGAAATTTTTTCGAGTTCCGCTCGGGATCGGACTTATCGATTCCGAACTCGTAATAGTTGTTATAGTGCGTAATGTCTTCGTAAGGCGTCAGCTTCTCTGCCGTATCGTAAGGACCTAATTTCTTCGCCTGCGGCTCCGCAGCCGTGATCGATCCGGCGGCCGCGATCCCGAGAACCGCCGAAGCTGTTTTTATAAATTCCCGCCGGTTGTGATACAGGTTTTCAGGAGTGATTTCCGAAGATGGAATATCCGATGCACGTTGAATGAGCATTGAGAACCTCCTTCAAATCATCTGACGATACAGCCAGAGGCTTTGGACGGACGGTGACAGGCAATTGTAGCAGAGATATGACCGCGGCCTGGAAACCAAGCCGCGGGGGGATTCTAAAAAGGAAGACCTACTTGCCTTCAGCCTTCTTCTTCCCTGCGCCCTTCTTTTTGCCCTCCTCTTTTTTGTCTTTGCCCTCGGCGCCTTTCTTCTTTCCTTCGCCTTTTTTCGCTTCCGCCTTCTTTTCTTGTGCGAAGGCCGGCATTGACATGCTGCCCATGACGGCAATGGCTAACAAGAGTCCCAACACTCTCTTCATCTCTGATTCTCCTTTTTGTTTCTATCGCTCACCTTTTGGCATTCTGCCACCAGGACGCGGTTAAAATACCACGATACCGCATTGCAATCAAACGATGGGCCTGTAGCGGCGGTCCGCGAAGCGCAAGCGCGGCAGCGCGCAGCCTCAATAAATGACCGCCGACGATAACTGGCTGCACTGTCGGCGCTCATAGAGCGCCGCTACAGTTGCCAGGACGCGGCACCTTGACCGGAATAAAGGCGTATAGTAGCTTGCACCGTGGGCCTTAAACTGTTCAGGAGATTATAAATGCACAACCTCAGCCGTCAGCGGATTGCTGCTGTTTTCGTCTTTGCCCTGATGACATTTGCTCGGGTTCCGGCGTTTGCGCAAGTCGATTTTTCGGGTGAGTGGACTCCAAACGGAAACGAGGACAGCATTGGAAACCCGTATGTCGGCGACTGGCTGGGGATTCCAATGAACGATGCCTCCCGCGCTCGCGCCGAGGCTTGGTCGGCATCCGTGCAGACGCTGCCGGAGTGGCAGTGCCGCCCCCACGGTTTTGCTTACATCTATCGTGGTCCGTCGCAGTTGCGAATCTCAAAAGAGGTCGATCCCGTGACGCGGCAAATCACCGCGTTTCATGCCGAATGGCTGCGTTCGGTCGATGTTCCCATCTACCTGGATGGCCGTCCGCATCCTTCGGAAAATGCGCCTCATACCTGGGGAGGGTTCAACACCGCAGAGTGGGTTGGCGACATGTTGAAGATCACCACCACCCACGTGAAGGAAGAGTATCTGCGCCGAAACGGTGTTCAACACAGCGATCTGACTGAAATCACGACCTACTGGATCCGCCGTGGAGATATTCTGACGTGGTTGAACATTGTCTATGATCCGGTTTATCTCACGGAGCCTCTGGTTCGTAGCCAGGAATATCGTTTAAACCTAAACCAACAGATCCCTCCCTATCCGTGCGATGTTGTTGAAGAGATCGACCGGCCCAAGGGCGTCGTTCCCCACGAGCTGCCCGGGACAAATACATTCGTCAGAGAATTCGCGGACAAGATTCACGTTCCGGACGCCGTCATTCGAGCCGGCGCCGAAACGATGTATCCCGAAATCAGAAAGAAACTGAAATGAGAAACCGATTGAAGGCCTTGTGGATCGTGCCCGCTGCATTGCTTCTGAGTGTCGCTTCCGCTACCGCAGCCCCACAACAGCGCGGGCAGCAGGCCCAGCAAAACGCTTCGAATACAGAATTTGAAATCCTGCCGATCCGCAACAACGTCTACATGCTCGCTGGAGATGGCGGGAACATTGCTCTGTCCATAGGACCCGACGGCGTCCTGATGGTGGATGCGGGCACGCTGGCAAACAGCGAAAGACTTCTTGCAACCATTCAGCAACTGCAGCGCCAGCTCGCAACCAACGGTTTGCAATCGTGGAACTTTGCGGCTGAAACGCGTTCGAATCTTCCGCGGATGATCAGCCCGCCCGCCCCGCCCAAACCGATTCGCTACATAATCAATACATCGCTCGATCCCGACCACAGCGGCGGGAACGAAAAATTATCTCAGGCCGGCGCCACGATCACCGGTGGAAACGTTGCAGGGAACATCGCCGATGCAGCTCAGGGCGCGTCGATCATTGCTCATGAAAACGTTCTCTTGCGCATGACCAACGCACAGGCGCCGTTTCGTTCGCTACCGACGGATACGTACCACATGGACACTATGAAGCTCAGCCATTTCTTCAATGGTGAGGGCATTCTCATATTGCATCAGCCGTCGGCCCACACGGACGGCGATAGTCTGGTTTACTTCCGCGGTTCCGACGTGATCGCGGCCGGTGACATCTTCAGGACCGATAGCTATCCCGTCATCGATGTCGAACGCGGAGGAAACATTCAGGGTGTCATCGACGGGCTCAATCGCATTTTGGATCTGTCCATTGCCGAGTTCAGAACCGAGGGCGGAACCATGGTGATTCCCGGACACGGCCGGCTTTGTGATTCCGCCGACGTTGCCTATTACCGTGATATGGTGACGATCATTCGCGACCGCATTCAAGACATGATCAAGAAAGGAATGACTCTCCAGC